>Ga0209543_1000171_pt1 | contig 95333 bp, 83 predicted proteins | sample MesohylFT_FD_187296 | JGI IMG/M metagenome (GOLD analysis project Ga0209543, IMG submission 187296) | Host-associated microbial community of the marine sponge Aplysina aerophoba from Gulf of Piran - sponge mesohyl, lysed by freeze-thaw... | ecosystem: Host-associated > Porifera > Sponge >... | reverse complement strand
ATTTCCGCGTATCGTTAGGAGTTCAATCAGTGAGTTCACCCGTTCGTGGGCGCGTGCTTCCGGTGTCGCGTCCACAATTAGCCAATGTGTGCCGGAATCAGCTGAGAGTACTGGCGTTGATACGAGGATAGCTAATGCGACACAAATAAAGATACGGATAAAAATAATGTTTTGCTTTTGCATGTTTCTCGTCCGAAGTGTGTTTCAGTGTCTCTAATTTAGTAGTAGTTTAGCAGAAATTCTGAGCGATTGCAATAAAAAAGAACCTCTTTGGGGGTTAAAATGTCTAAACTTTTATCAAGAAAATGCGTCAAAATATTATAAACAAGATCTTTTTGACGTGCTTGAAAATTAAAACTTAATTAAAACTTAACTGTTAGAATGTCGGAGCCTGTCTTGTATTAAAGTCCATGATTAGAAATCCCGCTCACAGGTTAGTAGCAGGAGGACTGGGCGAAATTGGAGAGGCTCGCATTGATGCCACAATCTATAATAGTATGGTTTTGGCGAGACTCATGGGTTCCCAAAACTTCCTGTTAGAAAGTGTTAAAACCGACACCAGACGTCCGCGAGGGAGCGCGTCTACAAATGTTGGAACGGACAAGGAGATGTTAATGATTCACGGGAAAGTTATGTTCATTGTTTTGTCAAAGCTCAAAGGAGCGCGCCATGCAGGTTTCAGAAGTTTGCTTTTAAAATTCATCCTCACTGTTCAATTTGCAGTCGTTTTTTGTGTGAGTGCACAGCAACCTGCCGCTGAAGTTGATTTAACTCAGCCTTTGACACTTGAACAATGTGTCCAAGTAGGCTTAGAAAGATCGACGAATATGCGAAATGCGCGTTTGAATCTTGCTATACAGGAACTTCGGGTAAAAACTGCGCGCGCTGACTATTTTCCACGTATTTTTTCAAACGGTGTTTACGATTTTTCTGACCGAATCGACTTCGGGTTTGAACCCGAAAACTACGATTTAGGGCTGAGCGGACAATATACAATTTGGGATAATGGACAACGGGAAGGCGGTTTCGCTCAAGCCAAAGAAACCCTAAATGCTACTATCAGCCGCAATGAAATTATTAAACAAGGGTTGATTCTTAACATTACTGAGGCTTATTACGATGTGCTCAAAAGACAGGAACTCGTCAATGTAAGCGAACAGATTTTGGCGAGATCCCAGGAGAATACACAGCGGACGAGGGATTTTGTGGAAGCAGGTTCCCTTATTCCTGCAGATGTTGCTACTGCTGAGGTGCGCGAGGCAAATGATAGGCTGGCACTGTTGAGCAATCGCAATTCGCTTCAAGTAGCACAGGCAACACTACCCCGCCTCCTTGGATTAGATCCGGGTATATTGCTGCCAGTTGGTATTGATGAATCCTACCGCTTGTACCAAGAACGTGGCACGATTGAGCGGATAGGGGTATCGGTTGAGGAAGCTATCCAGATAGCACTTGACAATCGCCCAGAATTTCAAGAAACGCAAGCGCAATTGAGGTCACAAGAATGGTCATTGACCCTCGCAAAATTACAGCGCTGGCCCCGTTTGAACGCCGATGTTGACTATAACGTTAACCTTGATGATTACCTCCGTGAGCGCGAAAATTTCTCTGACTTTCGAAGTTGGAGTGCCGGTGTTTCACTAAATTTCACCTTTTTTGATGGAGGGGTGTTGGGCAATCGGGTCAAAGAGTTGGGTATGCAATTGGAACAGGCGCGCGAAAGTGCGAGCGACTTGGAACGGAGTGTCGCGCTGTCTGTCAGACAGTCTTATCTGAACCTCAAACGTAGTGAAGAAGCGGTAGATATTTCCAAGACACAGGTTGTTAATGCTCGACTCAGTTTAGATGTCATTCAAGGGCGTTTTGATGTTGACAAAGCGATCTTGCTTGAACTCCTTGATGCCCAAACAAGTTACGCGCAAGCATTGACAAATGAGGTCAATGTATTCTACGACTACAAAATCGCACAAATCCGTTTACAAGATGCAATGGGAGTGTTACAGTAGCCATGAAAGCTCAAAAGAAGTGGATTATCATTGGAGCAGTTGCCTTAGTTGTTATTGCTGTTGGGGCAATTGGTGCTACTCGGATGGACTTCAGTTTCGGTCAAAACAAGAAGGAAGCTGAGGACAAACAGGAAATTGTCCGCCGTGGTGAATTCCGCGTTCGGGTGCGTGAGTCTGGTAATTTACGTTCCTTCCTTGAGGTGGATGTCCGCTCGAACGTGGAGGGCGAGATCGTTGAGATTTTCGTTGATGAGGGAGACGAGGTTAAATTGGGAGATCGTTTGCTCCGAATTGATGATGAGCAAATTCTGGAACAAAGGAAACAAGCAGAGGCGAATCGTGATGCCCAAAATGCCCAACTTCAACGGGCAGAACTCCAAATTCAAATTACTGAAAAACAGCAAGAAAGTGGTCTTGCGCAAGCACGCAATTCTGTCGCTGTGGCACAGGCGACTTTGGATTCATTTGTTGCAACGACACAGCAACGAATTACCGAAGCAGAAACACAAGTAGCGACTACACAAATTGACCTCAACCGCGATCAGATTGGCTTAAAGCAGGCTGAGATTGCTTTATTACAAGCAGGATTCATGTCTGATCGGGCGGAAACGAGTGTTGAATCCGCAAAGGTGGCGCTTGAAACAGCGAAGTCCGAGTACGATCGAAACAAAGAACTGTTTGATAAGAAATTAGTTTCCAAGCGGACGTTAGAGGAATCACAAAACCAACTCGCCGGGGCGAGATCGCAGTATGAAAACGCACAGAAAGAGGTCGAGTCCCAAAAAGAAACCGTTAAGTCCCAGAAAGAAAATATCAATGTCCGGAAAGAAGCGATTTCGAGTCGAGAATCAACCCTTGAGCTCAGTAGAAAGAATGTACTGACCCTTAAAGAATCGGAAGAAGCCCGGAAAAAGCAATTGGAAGCGGAATTGGAGAACGCTCGCACACGGCTCCGTCAATTGGAAGAAACGACTGAAGAAGAAAAGGAATTAACCCGTCATGCCAGAGTTGGCGCAGAGGCGAGTTTGCTCCAAGCACAAAGTCAGCTTGAGTCGCAACATGAACGCTATGCATGGACGACAGTCATAGCTCCTATAGCGGGGACGGTTACGCGTCTCACTGTTGAGGAGGGAGAAATTATCACCTCGGGGCGTTCCGCTTTTTCACGTGGCGATGCAATTATGCGTATTGCCGACCTCAATCAGATGATTGTGAGGACACAGATAAATCAGGTAGAAATTGGGAAAATAAGTGAGGAACAACGCGCCGAAATTAGTGTTGATAGTTATCCGGGTCAGGTATTTCCGGGGAGGGTCAGCGAGATTTCACCGAGTGCGACCCCACGAGGTCCTCAGAATCAGAGTTCTGTCATCACCTTTGAGGTAGATGTAGAGGTCATTGGTTCGCCGCCAGAACTTCTGCCTGGTATGTCTGCGGATGTTGACATCATTGTGTTTGAAGAATCCGATATCCTTCAACTTCCAATACCTGCTGTGCTGAGTCCAAAGGTGTTCACTGTTAAGGCAAATGTAAATTCGGCGGATCTTGGACAATTTCGGGAAGGTCAGGAACTCAAGATCCGAAATTTGATCGGGAAAGAGTTCGATGGACGAGTCGGAAAGATTGACTCAGAGGAAACCCGTGGCAATCTTGAAATATTACTCGAAGGTACGCAGAAAGGCTTGCAGAACGGTCCAATGGAGATTTCCATTGTTGTTTCCGGGCAAGATATCCTTTCTAATATAGAGGCTGAAGTTAACAGTGAGCGGCAATACTTTGTTATGTTAGATACGGGTGAACCCAGTAAAAATAAAAAAGAACAAAAAGGTGTCAAAACTCACATTACAATTGGGCAGCGCAATAACACCCACTTTCAAATTACTGGTGGTTTGAAGGAGGGGGACCGCGTTTTTGTGCCTTCTATGCAAGAATTAACAAAGGGACAAACAGATACAGAGGAAGAGGAAGAGAAAGAATAAGTTAACATATACATGCTAAGTTGTATTTCTGGTCTATTGGTTTACCTTTGTAAGGTTAAGGAGGAGACACTGTGTTAATAGATGTAAGAGATTTAACAAAAGTCTATCAAATGGGCGATGTGCAGGTGCATGCCTTACGAGGTGTGAGCTTCACTGTAACACAAGGCGAATTCATCGCGATTATGGGACCATCGGGCTCCGGGAAATCGACTATGATGGATATTCTGGGGTGTCTCGCAACACCGACATCGGGAGACTACTTCCTTGAAGGTGAAGAGGTCGGGCGACTTTCGGATAATCGTCTGGCTGACATTCGGAATAAAAAGATCGGTTTTGTGTTTCAGTCGTTTAATCTGCTGCCACGAACGAGTGCACTCAATAATGTTGAATTACCACTTATTTATTCCGGTTTGGGCAGAAAAGAGCGCAAACGGCGTGCCTTTGAATCCTTGGAAGCGGTAGGCTTAGCGGACCGAGTCGATCACAAGTCAACAGAGTTGTCTGGTGGACAAATTCAGCGTGTAGCGATTGCACGGGCTTTAGTCAATAGGCCCTCGATGATCTTTGCTGATGAACCGACAGGTAATCTGGATACCCGTTCTGGCACCGAAATTATGGCGATTTTCAACCGTTTGAACGATGAGGGAAATACCATCATCATGGTGACGCATGAGGCTGAAGTCGCTGAACATGCCAAACGAGTCCTCCATATTCGTGACGGTTTAATCGAGCGAGATGTCAGACAAAATGGGGACCATGGTGAGGCAGCTGGCTAATCTACGGAAAGTCCGCAGTGACCCGACACAACTATGCACCACGTCAAAATTACCACTCCGTCCCGCTTACACTTTTCTCTACTTGATTTGAACGGTGCATTGGGACGGATTGATGGTGGATTCGGTCTCGCAATTGCTAATCCCAATTTTCAAATTGTTGCTGAGCAAGCAACCGAAATTCATCTACCATCTTCTGTATACCGTGATCGGGCTGTTGCAGTACTTGAGCGATTTCAAAAAACCTATCCCTTCCCCGGCATTAAATTAACATTTCAATCTGAAATCCCGATGCATTGTGGATTCGGATCTGGAACGCAACTTTCTCTTGGTGTTGCACACGCAGTCAATGTGCTATATGGACTTGGGTTAGATGTCCAAGAATTGGCAAAAGTTGTTGGACGTGGTGGCACTTCAGGTATTGGTGTTGCGGCATTCGGGACGGGTGGGTTCATTGTTGATGGCGGACATCGTTTCCCTGAACAGAAGTCATCATTCCTCCCTTCTTCTGCCCTTGGAGATATTTCACCACCTCCGGTTTTACTCCGTTACTCATTCCCAGAGGTGCCGTTGCTAATTGTCATGCCGAATTGCTCACGGATTTATGGTGATAAAGAGATTGAGTTGTTTCAGACGCTGTGTCCGCAACCGGAATGGGTTGCACAGAAACTTTCACATATCCTATTGATGCAGGTCCTTCCTGCCTTGGTTGAAGGAGATATGTCTACCTTTGGCAAAGCCTTAAATCAAATTCAAACGTTTGGATGGAAAAAAGTGGAAATTGACGCACAAGGTGCTGAACTCCGATTGACTCTTGACTTCTTACGCGACAGTGGAATTTTCGGCGCGGGGGTTAGCAGTTGGGGGTCGGCAATTTGCGTGATGGGTGAGGATATTGATAAATTAAAATGTGACACCGAAGCATTCCTAAAAACGCTTCCGGATGGTGGTTCCTGTTTTGTTACGCAAGCGAACAACTTGGGTGCACACGTTGTATCAGGTTAAAAATAAAATCGGGCGGATGGTGACATCCGCCCGTTTCATTTGTGTTATCCCTTGCTTGGGGAATAGTACGGGTTATCCCCGGCACCGTGATCGGTGGTGTCAATCACGTGTTTAATCTCAGGAAAAACCTCTTGAATCATTGCCTCGATGCCGTGTTTGAGTGTGACATTTGCCATACCACAGCCTTGGCAGCCGCCTCCCATATGGATGTATATAGCATCATCCTCGACATTTAGGAGTTCTATCTGTCCACCGTGTGCCGCAACCGCCGGGTTAATCCGTTCATCAATGAGCTTCTGAACCTCTTGTGCTTTTGAATTGTCCCATGTTGGTGTGTTTGGATTCTCAATGTTGAATCCGCTCGAATTTAGGTCATCGACATAGTCAATGACAGTACCTTTAATGTCAGGCGCGCTTTCTGCGTCGACGAGTACATTAAAATTCTCGCATTCAACAACAATGTCATCTGCTTGTGCTTCAGTGGCTAAACCAAGGCTGTATTGGAAAGCGGTGGCGGTTCTACCCTGAATACTAATGCGTAGTCCTTCAACTTCCGCCTCTTCGCTTTCTATCACTGCCTGAATTTTCTCTTGTGCGGCTTCTGTGACTGTCAGCAAAGCGGTTTCAGTGCCTTTGAGCTTCTTCAAGAAATTTTTCATAATTGCCTTCCGTGAGCGGTGTTATGCAGCGGTTTTTCCTGCCAAGGATTGTTGATCTGACCGAGATTCCCCCATTGAGTCGTAATGGGCATACAATCGTTTGATTGCATCTATTTCCAGTTGTCGAACTCGTTCTCGGGTAACCTCCAAAGCAACGCCGATTTCTCGGAGTGTTTTCCGTTCTCCGTCCTCAAGTCCGAAGCGCATCTTCAGTACTCTCTGCTCGCGCTCTGGCAGTTTTTTAAGAAATTGCGCGGTCAAATCTTGATTAATCATTTCTGCGATTGGACCGTCTTCCCCACTCGTTGTTGGGTCTTCAATTAAATCGCCTAATGTGGCAGCAGAACGTTCGTCGCTAAGTGGTAAATCCATTGAGATAGCGTCAGCGTTAAACGTTAAAATTTCTTCGACCTGTTTCACTGTCAAGTCTAAAGCGTCTGCTATTTCGTCGCGCCGCGGCTCGCGTTGTAGTTGTTGACACAATGTTGCGTAGACGGCATCGAATTTGTTCATTTTTGCGACTACGTAGGAAGGTAATCGAATGGAACGGGAAAAATTGTCAAGCGTACGCATAATTGCTTGTTTAATCCACCAAATCGCGTACGTACTGAATTTAAAACCCTTCTTATAGTCAAACTTGCTTGCTGCTTTAATCAGTCCGATGTTTCCTTCTTGAATCAAATCTTCGAGTGGAACGTTGTGACCCTGGTATTTAACTGCGATAGAAATTACGAGTCGTAGATTCGCTTGGACAAGTTCATCTCGTGCCCTACGTGCTTCGCTCTCCGCTACTCCAATCCGTTTCGTCAGTTTATCTTTTTCTTTCTCAGATAGTGAGTCACCTGTCACCAGTGCGTCTTGTAATTCGCTTACCAGTGCTTTTCTTGTTTCGCTCCTGCCAGTTTCAATTTGTTCTGTCAGTTGCTCTTTCTTCTCGCGAGATATTAGGTTTATTTCCACTAATGCCTCTAATAGTTCATTTAGTGCTTTAGCCTCTAGGACTTCAATGTGTTCTGCCAGTTGCGCTTTCTTCTCGCGTGATAATAGGCTTACTTCCACTAAGACCTCTAATAGCTCGTCTAGTGCTTTAGTTTCTGCGGTTTCAATCCGTTTTGCTAATTGAACTTCTTCCTCGCGGGTTAACAGACGGTGACCTGCTACGCTACGAAGCCAACTCGTTAAAGCACTTTGATCGCTACCTTTATAACTTTCTGAGGGTTCTGCCTCATCTGGTGGATATGTTGCATCCATGTATGGATCAACACTTTCAATACTTGCTGTTTCACCGAAAAACTCGGCTTCCATCTTTCTCCGCTCCTTCTATAAAATTTTGATAAAACAAAAACAAAAATTAATGATACATTATGTTAGAACGTTTTGTCAAGTAAAATGTTTAATAAAAAGCGACATTTCACCAAAAAACCCGAAAAAACAAGGATTTTAACAGAATTTTACGGGAAAATGGAACGCTACGAGGCAATTGCGTCATCATTTCACGTAAAAAATCGCGCGAGGCACTCTCAATTACCGGAACAGAACGCTATAGGTATCAGCACAAGAATCCTCTTGTTTGTTCCAAACGGTCGAAATATAGGCGAAAGTTGCTATGTAGAATGTCCGATTAAAAGCACCGCTGTTGGTAGTGAAGTCTCTGAAGCTTCTTCAAATGCTCTCGTGATGCAGGGAACATCCGAGTCTGTTTCAAGCATCTCATAAGAGAGATTCCATGCTTTCAACGTCGGTTCAAGGAAAGTCGCTACAGAATCGACCCATTGTCCATTTCTGTCTCGGTTGTGGTACCCGCGATATCCAATAAATACCACTACTGGGACCTGCATGTTGACAACGGTACCGCGGAAGGCATCGCCTGATTCCAAGAATCCTGTATTTTGGATGATGATAACAGGCTTTTTGCCACCAACGTACAACCCTGATGCAATGGCAAAGGCTTCCCCTTCGCGGGTGACCGTGATAACTTCGATACCAGGCTCTGATCGTAAGAGTTCATAAATTCGGGCACTACCGTTATCTGGAACGCCTACAGCGTGGGTGATCCCCTGTTTTATTAGTTCATTTACTATCTTCTGTGCTGATGCCAATTTTTAATTTTTCCTTGCGGGTAAATAACGGACGTTAGAACTATCAAAGGGGTGCGTTAAATCCGCCTGCGCCGTTGTTGCAGACTACCCCTTTGATTTTATCAACACGACGGACATCGTGATTTCTACCGTCTGCCTTCAACCAAAGCGTCAACCACTGTTGGATCGGCGAGGGTGGAGGTATCACCGAGGTTGGAGATGTCGCCTTCCGCGATTTTCCGGAGGATACGCCGCATAATCTTGCCTGATCGCGTTTTTGGCAGGGCAGGGGTAAACTGGATTTTATCAGGCGTGGCGATAGGTCCGATTTGTTGTCGGACTGCCTGTTTGATGCCTGTTTCCACCGTATCAGATGCGGATTCACCCGTCATGAGCGTAACATACGCATAGATGCCTTGTCCCTTGATGTCGTGCGGATAACCGACGACTGCGGCTTCTGCCACTGTCTCGTGTTGCCCGATTGCACCTTCGACCTCTGCTGTGCCTAATCGGTGCCCAGAGACATTCAAAACGTCATCCACGCGTCCTGTAATCCAATAATAGCCATCTTCATCGCGTAGGACCCCATCGCCTGTCATATAGTAGCCGGGGAACCGGCGGAAATAGGTGTCCAAAAACCGTTCATGGTCGCCGTAGACGGTTCGCATGATGCCGGGCCACGCCGTTTTAATACAGAGATAGCCGGTTGCGGGGTTCCCTTCCACTTCGTTACCAGCTTCATCAAGTATCACCGGTTCAATTCCGAAGAACGGGAAGGTTGCCGAGCCGGGTTTCAGTGGTGTCGCAGCAGGCAGTGGTGTCATCAGAATTCCACCCGTTTCGGTTTGCCACCATGTATCTATGATTGGACACCGTTCCTCACCGACTATATTGTAGTACCACAGCCACTCCGGTTCTTTGATCGGTTCACCGACCGTACCGAGCAGTCTGAGCGTGGATCTGTCGTACTTTTCGACCCATGTATTCCCTTCTTTCATCAGTGCGCGCAGTGCTGTCGGGGCAGTATAGAAGATATTAATGTCGTGCTTCTCAACGACCTGCCAAAAGCGTCCAAAGTCCGGATAGTTTGGCACACCTTCAAACATCACACTAATCGCACGATTTGCAAGTGGACCGTAGATAATGTAAGAGTGCCCAGTAATCCAACCTATATCGGCTGTGCACCAGTAGACATCGCCCTCGTGATAGTCAAAAACCTGTTGATGTGTGTAAGACGTGTAGACGAGGTAACCACCTGTCGTATGCAAAACACCTTTCGGTTTTCCAGTCGAGCCGGAGGTGTACAGGATAAAAAGCGGGTCTTCCGCATTCATAACTACTGGTTCACATTCGGCATCGGCATCTTCCATCGCTTCATGCCACCATATATCTCGTGACGCATCAAAATCGACCGCATCGCCAGTGCGCTCCACGACGACGACTTTTTCAATAGATGGACATTCCGCAACAGCGGCATCGGCGTTTACCTTCATCGGTATATCACTACGGGGACCCCGCAGTGCGGTGTCCTGCGTAATTAGCAGTTTACATGCCGAGTCATTAATCCTGTCTCGGAGGGATTCCGCTGAAAATGCGCCAAAGACGATAGAATGGACAGCACCAATCCTGGCACACGCTAACATCGCGATTGCCAGCTCTGGAACCATCTGTAAGTAGATACAGACGCGATCGCCTTTTTCAATGCCTTGTGCCTTCAGGACATTGGCAAACTTTTTGACCTCAGCGAGGAGTTCAGTGTAACTGAAAGTTTTATCTTCGGAGGGATCATTCCCTTCCCAGATAATGGCGGTTGCATCGCCGTGCCCGGCTTCTATATGCCGATCGAGGCAATTGTAGCAAGCGTTCAGTGTGCCGCCATCGAACCATTTAATTTCCCCGTTAATAAAATCGTAATCTCGAACGGTATCCCATTTCTGATACCACATCAATCGTTCGGCGATCGTTGCCCAAAATGCTTCGGGATCTTGAATTGATTCGGTGTATTGTGCCTGATATGTTTCTAAGCTGTTGACATGCGCATCAGCGATTGGATACGCAGTTTCTGCTGGTGGAAAAACATTGTTAGCCATCTTATATCATCATCTCCTCTACAAATCAATCTGGAACACGCGCTTAGAACGCTCTGAAAGTTGTATTGAACATATTTTATAGGAAAACCGTGAGCATGTCAACTGCAATTATCTGAGCAATTCCGAAATTGCCAATATACCTTGCGTTTTTAATAAAAAATGAAGTATAATTACCAATCAACGAACTGTATATTTTTTATTATTTTTCATTGCATAGCGGGTATGGAACGATTGTCAATAGGGACGGACAACCAATAGAAATACAATACTACAGCGGTCCAAATGGTAGACAACCTTACACTGAATGGTTTGAGTCCATTCGAGATAAAAAGACGCGAAACAGAATTGACAAACGGCTTGCGAAACTTGAAGATGGCAATTTTGGTGATTACCGATCTGTCGGTGGAGGTATCTTTGAATTGCGTCTGCACTTTGGACCAGGATATCGCATCTATTTCCGTCAAATTGAAAATACACTCGTCCTTCTGCTTTGTGGTGGAGACAAAGCATCACAACAACAGGATATTGAACTCGCGAAGGTCTATTGGCGAGAATATGAGGAGACACATCAATGAGAGAAATGGGGAACTGGCGCGAGTATCAAATTAGAAGACTTGCTAATGATCGAGAGGCAGCAATTGACTATCTCCAATTGACATTGGAGGAATACCGTGTTGACAGTGATTTGTCTTTTTTTCTGAAGGAACTTCGGGTCTTTATAGCATCACAAGGTGGGGTTTCCGAACTTTCCAAACGCACCAGTATTGATGCTGAAACACTCTTGGATGCTCTCTCTAACGCGGATGCCCCGCTATTCGACATACTCAACACTATATTAAATGCCTTTGGGTGTCAGTTGCCAACTCAACGTAAGGTAGATGAAAACTTTAGCATTAAAACCGCAATTTTCAGTGCCAATCCTCTTAAGCGCACATCACTACTACCGCTAATTGACTGGATACACCCGGCCCAAAGGACTCAAAGAGCAGCTTATAGATTTCCCCAAAATGTGTTTATAAGATAACAATATTAGAACTTAAGGGTTGGCCTGTTAGAGAGGTGTTTAAAAGAAGGTATAGGGAATTGTAGACATGTGTCCAGTATAGTTTCAACGGGCGAGGAGACTTTGAAGAAACACCCAAGTAAAACTCCGTACGAACTGCCCTTTATGAAAGGATAGGTGTATAAGTATAATTACGGGCTATACTATGATTTGCTTTCTTACTTGCTTTTGTCAATGACTCTCTAACTTCAAATTGTGTCGTAACATTTTCGGATTAGTATACCTTGGGGATATCTTCATCCGATATCCAATCTCCCAATAATTTGGTGAGTCCTGGATCATATTCCTTGAGAGCATCCCTCGTTTCAAATTCACCCGCGTAGTACCACATCCTAACCCCTTCTGCCCAATATGATCCAACGTCTTGCAAGGACCTCGGATTACAATCCCATGTTTTTGAGGCGACACTTGCTTTGTAAGATTTTTCTAATGAACTATAAAAGTTTAGATCTATTTGGCAAATTGCATAGTTTATTGCACAGGCTAAAACAAAAACAAAAACCCCCATGTTTGGCTCACCGTCCCATTCAATAACCGATGCCAGATATCCTGGAAACTCTTGATTTTTTTCTGGTAAGAAAGCACATCCATATTTATAGTTTGGATCGTTTTCATCCAATTCCAAATAAGCTGCAACACTTTCCCCTTGTGCAACAAGAATACATACAAAACCAATTAGTTCCGTGCGGATTTCAGGGCGTTTGGAGGTGATTTTCAAAATTATTTCCTGTGCTACATAAAAAGCCTTGTCATCCACATTCTTAGAACCGATTATCACCATATCTTCGACTTCCAGGTGTTTTGTGATTTGTACTTTATTTTTTGCTTCCAGAGGCTTTGGTGCTAGCATTTTAAATTTCCTTTTGTAGAACTTACTTATCCGTTCAGATCAAACATGGACTATTTTATAGTCGTTTTCAGATACATTATACCATTTTTGAAGTGCCGATGCAAATTCAGATTCACCTTATGCCTTGGTAATCTTTTGAAGATTTACTGTACCTACCGGGTATCAATGTAGATGTTATGTGTTTCGGAACCGCTCATCGAACCAGAATCTGTAACCGATCTCAGGAAGGCAACCAAAAAGACGAATGAAGGGCTGCCGTCTCTGAAACAGATTCCAACCAGTCGATAGCGGTTTGTTCGTCCTGTTCAATAGCGATTTCGACTGCTCGCTTTGCACATTCCAGCAGGTCTTTGGCGTGCTTGCGTAAGTTAAAGGATTCAGTGACTTTCTGTTGGAGTTCAGATTGCTTATCGGCTTTGATGAATGGGACAACGATTCTACCGAATTCTTCCCTATTAATCGCTGTAAGAATTGTCCCGCTACACCCTTTCTTGAGTTGTAACTGACCGACGCGGCTTTTCAAAAGCACCAATAAAGTCTCAGAATTAAGGACATCCGAATTGATAACATGGAATCCAGTTGAACATAGAGCATTATCATATTCCTCTGTTATCAAAGCTATGCTTTCCAATGATCCTTCAATAGATGAAGCAACCACATCTCCTATGTTTACCTTGCTTCGCGCTCTACTTGGCAAGTCTTGTCCTTGTTCTACCATGCAACCGTTTATTTCTCTATCGCGCCCGATATTGGCAAGTTCAATACATTTGTATTCCGTTTCAGGTTCAGGTTTGAAATTGCTATCTTTTAAATGGGCTTGATTCGCAACCATATCCCAACCACCCGGATAACATTTAATAGCACTGATAATGTCATTGTATTGATGTCAGTGCGTTCTTTTCTCTACCGAAGTTGACAAGGTGTTCAAATCGCAAACGCTCACGCGGATAATTATACCGGTTCAGGAGGCGTTCCACATAGAGTTGACGGATAAGCTCTTCAGGTTTTAGTTGGACTGCCTTCCCTCGAATAGGGCAATAGGTAATAGGTCTTTTTTTGCCTTCTATCCTTTGACGTAAGCCCTGAATTTCAGATGTGTTGAATAGGTCGAGGTGGTAATTGCTGTCTTTAAGTATCGTTTGAATAATGTCGGGTTGTGCCATAATTTTCCGTTGGTTAAGCCTGAATGATTGGCTTCCTTTCAAGTTCTTCTATTCTCCGTCAGAGTGTCTCTATTTCTTCGCGTTGTTGCTCGCGTTGTTTGTTGTATTGATAGACGAGGAAACTCAATGGCACAGCAACAAAACCGATAATAGCGACGATTAAGGCAAAGTTTACGCTACGAACCCCCCGAGTATGCTGAACTTGGGCGTAGCAACTTGGATAATTATAGCACAATTGTTGAGCAACCACAATGAAATTTTTATCCAAAAAAGCGTGGAAAAGTGACAGCTACTACATCCATTGTCATTGCAACAAGCCAGTGAATTGCCGCTCCATAGATAAATGAGCGCGTTTCCAGGGCAAGTATCCCGAGCAATACACCCGCAATGATTGAACCGAGTGCCTCCGGTAAAGGCTTTGAATAGTGCATCACTGCAAATGGGATCGTCTGGATTAAGAGCGTATAGTTCCCGAATTTCCGTTCCAATCCGAAGAGCATAAATCCACGGAAGAAGAATTCCCAAGAAAACATGTAAACACCGTAAGCGAGTTGGTAGGGGAGGAACGCCTGCCAACTGCTTGACACTACTTTGCTGAGTGGATACTTTGCCACAAAGGGTGGATACACCATGACTGCGAGGATAACCACGGGTATCATCAGAAACCACGCTATTCCAGTCACACTCCATCCAAGTTTCTGATGACCGAGTTGGAATCCGTAGTCCTTCAACCGTTCTTTCGTTCCAAATTGCGCAACAAGAACAGGTGCGAGCAATAAGGTGAGTGCTGTCGTCAAAAACCAGTAATAATAGGAATGGCTCTCTACCAACGGAACATTGCTAAAGTATTCTGCGAAGTGGTGTCTGAAGAAACTCCGTCGACTGTAATATCTGTGCATCATTAACAAAAGCCCAGAGGTGAGCAGAATAACAGTCGCTTGTCGTTCCCAACCGCGTAGATATTTCTCTTTTAAGCTTTGAACATGGAAATTCATCTTGACATCCGGTAGATTTTAGGGTATTATACCATCACTCATGTAATTTAGCAATAGGCTATTCATAGAGGATTCGGTCTGCAATATCCAATCCGAAGGTGTAAGAGAACAGGATGGTTTCAGCGGAACAAATCGAACGTATCTTAATCATTAGGCTCGCACCTCTGGGAGAAACGGTTTTAACAACGCCTGTCATTCGTGCCTTACGCCAACATTTTCCAGATGCCTATATTGCTTACATGGTAGCACCGACACGAGAGGACTTAGTGTCAGAAAACCCACACCTGAACGAGGTGCTTACCTATCAGGCTTCGGTACCGAAACTCGTCTATCAGATGGCTCGGCGAAAATTCCAAATGGCGGTTGTATTACAACCAACGTTTCGTCTTGTTCTTCACACATTTCTCGCCAGAATCCCCTTCCGTGTTGGATTTGAAACGAACGCTGGGGGGAAAAGATTGTTGAATCTCGCAGTCCAGAATAACACCTTGCAGCATGAGACGCAACGCTATCTTGATGTCGTTCGGGCACTGGACGTTGAAGTCGTAGACAGTGAACCGGAAGTATTTGTTGATAGGGAAAGCGTCGCGTGGGTGAACAATTTTCTTGAAAATCGCAAACTTAATGATAGCAAGCGCATTATCGGTCTCAATCCGGGTGCCGCGACCGCTTATCGCCGCTGGCACGCAGCGAATTTTGCGGTTATCGGTGATCGGCTACATGAAACATACGACGCGCATATTATTATCACGACCGGACCGCGGGAAGGTGAATTAGCAGATCAGGTGACGGAACGGATGTCACATTCGCCGATTATTGTCAATCAGGCGACCCCGATGCAACTTGCGGCACTTTTGCAACGGTGTGATTTATACATCAGCAACGATACGGGACCGATGCACCTCAGCACTGCCGTGAAAACACCGACGGTTGCCTTATTTGGTGCCTCTAATCTTATCCAGTGGGCACCACCGTGGGACAGACATGCAGTGGTCGCGCGTAAAGGGTGTTCATTTATGAAAACACTATCGTCCAAAGAGTGGGACGCACATCCCGATCGCGCACGCGAGAATCTTGAAGTGATTACCCCAGATGCAGTTATGACGACAGTGGAGAAACTCGCATGGTAAGTTCTGAACGCGATCGAGTCGAAGGAGTAGATGCGCTGCGCATCAAAAATTGTCTAACCGACATTCGGGGTAGGATGTATCGGCAGGCACTCTTGCAGACGATCACCTCTACATTTTTCTGTGGACTCATTCTGCTGGCTATTCTGTTCTTTCTGAACCGAGTGATTTTCCTACCGATGCATATATCAAAGATCAGTTGGATCGTCATATCCGTAGCGGCGATTGTAGGTATCTGTCTCAATTTTAAACATCGTCAGGATTTGCTGTTTGTAGCACGGATTGTTGACGAGAAAATGAATCTCAGTGAGCGTCTCAGTACAGCACTTGGGCTGATACAAGCCGATCCTGAAAACGAGTTCGCACAACTGCAAATCCGAGATGCTGCAGAGACTGCGACAGCCTTAGACATCGCAGAAATAAGTCCGTATCGTTTGCCAAAGTTCCTGAAACTGTTTCCGATTCCTATAGTCCTGATTGGGCTATCCTTCACTATTTCACCCTTTTATGAGGTCCCGCAATCACTGACGGATTCGCAGCAACTGGCGTTAGATAAAGCGATCCAAAATCTTGAAGAAAAACACGTTGAGAATTCGGGCTTAAAGAGCCAGATCACCGACACCATAAAAGCGTTGAAATCCGCATCAGATCTCAACACGACCCAAGAATACCTCAGCAATTTAAAGAAAGAGGTCCGCAAGCAGCAATCGGTGCAAACTGCTATTACCGAAGCCACCGAAGCGAGTCAAAGTTTTCGTGGTATGGATGCCAATCAACTCGCTACGGAACTGGAAAACCTCACTGAACAGGCTGAGATACCGCCGGAGCTCCAAGCGGAACTTATGGGGCTCTTTGAACGTTTGGCTAAAGAGTCACCGAAAAGTGCTCTCAGTGATTCACTGAGTCAGATTCAGGGCAAAGCGGTCACACCGGAGACGTTGCAGGACATCATCGCTGCCCTTGAGCAGATGGAAAAATCGACAGATATCGCGCAACTGAAGGCACAACTCACGGCAAGTCAGAAGGAATTGGCATTGGCAACTATTGAAACTAAATCTTCAGGAGGCGGGATTGCGAATAGCGATGGTGCCCCTGGACAAGATGCTGGAACCAGCGAGGTCCAAGGAACTCGTGAAGGTGGATCGAATTCCGACTCACAGTCAGAATCGCAGGGGACCGAGTCAGACAAAAGAGAGAACGGAACAGACAGTGGAGATTCTACTGCACCACTGACTGGTAAGGAAACCCCAGTCCTACAAGGAAATGGAGAACAGTTGACGCTGACAGCAGGGGCATCTGGTAGTGCGGAAGGTTTCTCTCGTGTCTTTACTGGTGAGGTAAGCGACGATACGCCTGCCTATTTACCCTTTGCCGATGTAGTTCTCAACGCTTCGCGTGCGTATGCTGAAGCCGTAGAAAATAACCGTATTCCTGTTCGGTATCAGGCGCAGATTAAATCCTATTTAGAGGCAATTTCTACAAAAAATGGAAAAGAGCATAATTAAAATACTAATTACTTACCGTAAAATACTAATTACTGTTGGAATCGTTGCGGCGGTTTATCTCGTGTTGAGGTACTACGGCGTAACAGACGATATTCGCTTAGAAAACGTACCGAAAATCAAAACATGGGTGGCGGGTTTTGGGAGAATTGCCCCGTTGGTCTACATCGGGCTCTATCTGGTATCCACTGTCTTTTTCCTCCCCGGTTCCCCAGTAACTGTGTTAGCGGGTTTCGTCTTCGGGCCGTTGTGGGGTGTCTTTTACGCTTCCGTAGCGTCTATTATCTCTGTCTCTGTTGCTTTTCTCATTGCCCGCTATGTTGCCCGCGACCTCGTTGAAGGTTGGGTCAAAGGTAACGCGCAATTCCGAAAGATAGATGAGCAGGTTGAAGAACAGGGATGGCGTATCTTGATGTTTACGCGCTTGGTTCCGATTTTCCCATTTAACCTTCAAAACTATGCCTATGGGCTAACCAGTATTCGGTTCTCCACTTATGTGCTTGTCTCTGCTATCTTTATGTTGCCGGGGACAGCAGTGTTTGTTCAGCTCGGTGGCGCGTTTGTGAGTGGTGAGGGCAATATTTGGAAGACGCTACTCTATCTTGGAATCGCTGGTGTGCTGATGCTCTTGCTATCTTTGATTCCAAGATTGCTACAAAAATATCAAACGAAATTATAGCCCAGAGAAACTGATGGAGCGGGTGAGTCACCGGTGTTTCTGAATTAATGTCGCTACCGCAGCAAATGCCTCTTCACGGGTTCGGATTTCACCGTCAAATTGACGGTCCTCAATCTCTTTTAACAAATCTCCAATTTGCTCCCCTTCTTTCAAATGAAATTCCTGAATCAGATCGTTTCCCGTGATCAGTCTGCCCTGCTTGCGGATCGGCAGAATATGTTCATAATAAGTATCAGCGATCTGTTTTAGAATTGCCGAATCAATTGGAGATGATGCTGCGGAATATAGGAGGATACCCCACCAATCGGACGCATAAGTTCTAAGGAAGTGATTTATCTGTTTCTGGGTCAATTGTGGGATTGTGTTTTTAAGTTTCTTACTTCCTGAGATGAGACATTCCATAAACTGTACTGCTTTTCGGCTGAATCGCAGGCGTTCACCGATACTACCCAAATTGTCTCCTAAGAGTAGGCTAAGCTTGATTAGCGAACACCTATTGATTTCTAAACTGAGTTCCTCTTGGAGATAGTGATTAATTTCCTTGCGATAGGTGTGGAGTGCTGTCGGAATTGGACTTTCCTCAAAAGTTTCAAGCGAGTTCCAAGCCTTGTGAGGTTCTTTGATAATCGGAACGACCTGTGTGAGTAGTCCTGTTGCTTCCATTTGTTGTAAATACTGGTGTGCCTTCTTAACATAAAGCATTTTTATCAGTTCGTCGCGGCACCGTTCCGCCGCTACACCAGATAGCATTGACCTATACGCAGTTACCAGATCGATTGCATTCTGGGAGATCTCGAAGTCTAACTGCGCTGCGAATCTATAAATCCGTAAAAGTCGAACAGGATCTTCTATCACCACCTGTTTGCTCGGAAATCGGAGCAGACCAGTCTTTAGGTCTTTCATACCACCGCACGGATCAATTACCCGACAGCGGACTTGTTTGCGTGCCTTATTTGTAAACGTTCCCACATTTTCAAACTCGATTGCCATTGCATTAATCGTCAGGTCCCGCAAACGTAGGTCGTCAGTGAGCGATGGGGCTCGGAATTGTGCGAAATCCATGCTCAGTTGTGGGGTTTGTGAAGTGCTGTCCGGTTTAACAATCACGCGGGCTGTGGGTGGGGCTTCTTCTAAGGCGATGGCGATCGCTCCGATGTTGGCTGCAAATGCTTTAGCAAACTGGATTGCATCAGATGCCAGCGTAAAGTCAATATCTGTCGTCTGACGTCTCAGGAACAGATCCCTCACGCTTCCTCCGACGAGATAGAGCTGCACCCCTCGATCTTTTGCGAAAGCTTTGAGTGCTTGCATGATTGGGTTGTCAAATGGTTCTTGGAGTATCTGTTTTGCTATGTTCATTGGTTGGCTCGTGCCTTCTGTCGTTGTGCTTTCCGCGAACGAAATAAAATGCCATCCAAATGGAGATGCGTCGCGTAGCCGATAAAACTTGCCACATAAAATGGGAAACCGCTGCGGACGGCATCCATAAGTCCTTCCCACTCTCGCAAGGTGTTGAGTGAGTCTATGAGAGTGCCAGTTGTCTCCCACTCTGAATATGCGGCATAAATTGGAATTAACAGAAACACACTGGGGAGCAAAATCATGGTAATTTTGGCGTGTGTCCATCCACGGTGTTTGCTCATAATTGGGAGCATTGCGAATAGACCGAGCAGCGCGGATTCCAGATACTTTTGCAAAAAAACGATTAGCACTGCGTTGAGTGCAAATAGTACAGTATAAAATATTTTTTGACTCTTGCTCTTAATATCAACATCTGGCCACAATCCGAACAGGACTGCGACAACAAAACAGCCTATAATTTTTACGATGTCTCTCACCGGTGGAATAGTTGGATTCCACTCTTGCGGCACGGTATCATAAAAGATTGGAACAGCGAAGGTGGCGATAAGCGAGATGGTGAAAAAAGTACTATAAACGACTAACCCGCCGATCCAGTGTTCGCGAAACATGCTCATGCGAAATAGTATAGCATACTTATCATCGGAATGAAAATTACTTTTTGTTCTAACCAACAGGCGTGGGTAGTTTGGATTTAATTTGACTTTCAGCACAGAATATGATACAATTATGTCATAATCTTTGCGAGTCTTGCTTTTAGTGACAGGTTTTTTACGCGCAATGCCGAAACAATTGGTGAAGTGGTCGGAGGCTTAACATGGCTATTGGAACCAAGAATTCAGTGATTCACGGATGTGGTGCACACCATATTGCTGTACAAACACGTGATTGGGATGTCTCCCTGAATTTTTATAAAGATGTTTTGGGTATGGAGGTAATAGCGGAGTTCGGCTCGCCTGACCGAAAAATTGTACTGTTAGATATGGGTGATGGCAGCCACATGGAACTCTTTCAGCCAACTGCATCGTCTCCGGCACTAAAAGACGCTTCTCCAAACGATCCAGTGACCCACTTTGCTCTTGCTACGACCGACGCGCGCGCTGCCGTAGAGCAGGTCCGGCAAGCAGGCGGAGAGGTAACCTTAGAACCAACGGATGTAGACCTTGGTAATATCAAGGCAACTATCGCTTTTTTCAAAGGACCCAGTGGCGAGGTCATCGAATTTTTTGAAACGCATTAGCCTTTGATCCCCAGAATTGGGCTTGCTGACAATTGGCTTGACTGAAAAAAGGAAAACGGGTATTATGTAACAATAGAGGTGGATGGCGAGAATTGATACCCCGTTGCTTCGGCATCGGTAGGGTCGTAAAGCGCAGTCCTTGAAATTCGGGTGGGGTCTTTGTCCTTGATTTACCTGTTCCTTTCAACTGTGTCCTACGGCATCATATAAACCGCGAAGAACCTCTACTATTGGGAGTATCGCGTTTTTTTATTTTTATATTATATTAGATATGACAGCAGACGAGAAAAATTCCATTATTGAGATGTTAGCACCGATGCTTGACAGTGACGGTATTGAGCTTGTGGATGTTGAAACACATTCAAAAACGCTGCGACTCCTCATTCATAAACCTGATGGGCTTTCGGTGGCAGATTGTCAAACGGTGAACCAGATCGTACGTCCGATTTTAGAGGTGCATAAGCATTTAGCAAACTATGCTCAGTTGGAAGTGGCTTCCCCGGGCATAGATAGACCGTTACGTACCTCTAAGGATTTTCAGCGAAATTGTGGACGGACCGTTCGTATAGAAATCGCACTAAAAAACGAACAGACGCGTCAAGTACAAGGCACCGTTGTGGAGGTGCGTCACGGAGAAGTCATCTTAGCACAGATGGGTGGAAACGACATCTCCGTTAAAATTTCGCAAATTCTCAATGCCCATATACACCTGAATTGGTAGCGATCAAGTGCCAAAAACACACTGCGAATATTAAAAAATGGAAAGGAGCACGCGGACTTATTATACAGGACAACGCCTACAAATCTGTATAATCAAGAGAGACCGCGGGCATCAATTATTATGTTAGAGAATCTCCAAAACGCGATACGTCAATATACTGCCCAAACAGATTTACCTGAAGCGGTGATCGTTGAAGCGATAGAGGAGGCGTTGTATGCCGCCGCGCGCCGCGTTTACGGGGCTGATGCCAATGTTTCTTTTGAAATTAATTTGGAGAAAAGCGATATACGCTGTTATGTCCCGAAAAAAGTCGTTAATATTATGCGTGATTACTCGACAGAGATTCCGATTGAGCAAGCGGAGCAACTCCAAGAAGGTATCGAAGTTGGGGAAATGCTGGATGTCCAAATGCCCCCAAGCGAGTTTGGACGGATTCAGGCGCAGTTAGGGAGGCAAATTCTTCTCCAAAAAATCAAGCAGGCGGAACGAGAAAAGATTTATCAAGAGTTTGCGGGGCGTGAAGGTGAAGTTGTCACAGGTTATGTTCAACGTTTTGATCGTGGTGGTATCATTTTGGATCTTGAGCAGACGGAAGCGTTTTTACCACCGCGTGAGATGCCGCGTTCACAGAACTACCAGCGTGGTAAACGTTTGCAATGTCTAATTCTGTCTGTAAAGAATGAGACGCGGGGTGCCCCGATTATTGTATCCCGGACGCATCAAGATCTGATAGCGATATTATTTGAGCAAGAAGTTCCTGAAATCTATGAGGGTCAGGTTCAGATTATGGCAGTTGCGCGTGATCCTGGGAATCGGGCGAAAGTTGCGGTGAAAGCGACGGAGGAGGGCATTGATGCCGTAGGCACGTGTGTTGGTGTCAAAGGGATACGTGTCCAGACGATCGTTAGTGAACTTGATGATGAGAAGATAGACTTACTGGAATGGAGCGAGGATGCCAGTGTCTTTATTGCTAATGCTCTGGGGGCACGAGTTGGCGTGCGTAGAGTTGAGCTTAATGAAGAAGGTAGAAGTGCTCTCGTGATTGTTCCGGACGATCAGTTGTCTTTAGCGATAGGACAACGCGGACAGAATGCGCGACTCGCTGCGAAGTTGACGGGTTGGAAAGTTGACATAAAGGGTGAGTCTGAGGATACTGTTTCGATTAATGAACTCTTTAAACCGGAAGATTCTAATAAAACAGATGAGAAAGCCTCGGACAGCCAAGAAGAAAGTCCTGACCAAAGTCTGCAAGAACAGGAGACTGCCGATGTGCCGGATTCAACAGATACTGAACAAGTAGTTGACTTGGCGGCGGATGTTGAGATAAACTCAGACGCGGATGCTGTTAAAAGTGAGGAAACGGAGAATCCCGCCGAGGACAGCGAATCTGTTGTGGATTCAGAGGATGACGCTGAAGGGCGTGATACGACTGAGATTGACGATTCTGTTTAAGAAAGATTGTGAAAGAATTGGAAAGGAGTACGCAGGCTGAACCAGTATAGGCTATTATTTGCCGACCTGTACACAGACAGAGGCCGCGGACATCAATTATTATGTTGGAGAACCTCCAAAACGCGATACGTCAATATACTGCCCAAACAGATTTACCTGAAGCGGTGATCGTTGAAGCGATAGAGGAGGCGTTGTATGCCGCCGCGCGCCGCGTTTACGGGGCTGATGCCAATGTTTCTTTTGAAATTAATTTGGAGAAAAGCGATATACGCTGTTATGTCCCGAAAAAAGTCGTTAATATTATGCGTGATTACTCGACAGAGATTCCGATTGAGCAAGCGGAGCAACTCCAAGAAGGTATCGAAGTTGGGGAAATGCTGGATGTCCAAATGCCCCCAAGCGAGTTTGGACGGATTCAGGCGCAGTTAGGGAGGCAAATTCTTCTCCAAAAAATCAAGCAGGCGGAACGAGAAAAGATTTATCAAGAGTTTGCGGGGCGTGAAGGTGAAGTTGTCACAGGTTATGTTCAACGTTTTGATCGTGGTGGTATCATTTTGGATCTTGAGCAGACGGAAGCGTTTTTACCACCGCGTGAGATGCCGCGTTCACAGAACTACCAGCGTGGTAAACGTTTGCAATGTCTAATTCTGTCTGTAAAGAATGAGACGCGGGGTGCCCCGATTATTGTATCCCGGACGCATCAAGATCTGATAGCGATATTATTTGAGCAAGAAGTTCCTGAAATCTATGAGGGTCAGGTTCAGATTATGGCAGTTGCGCGTGATCCTGGGAATCGGGCGAAAGTTGCGGTGAAAGCGACGGAGGAGGGCATTGATGCCGTAGGCACGTGTGTTGGTGTCAAAGGGATACGTGTCCAGACGATCGTTAGTGAACTTGATGATGAGAAGATAGACTTACTGGAATGGAGCGAGGATGCCAGTGTCTTTATTGCTAACGCTTTACGTCCTGCTGTCGTGCGTAAGGTTGAGCTTAATGAAGAAGGTAGAAGTGCTCTCGTGATCGTTCCTGACAATCAACTGTCTTTAGCGATAGGACAACGCGGACAGAATGCGCGACTCGCTGCGAAGTTGACGGGTTGGAGAGTTGACATAAAGGGTGAATCTGAAGCAAGTGTTTCGATTGATGGGCTTTTTAAGCCTGTTGCAGCCAAAGAAGATGCTGACATAATCGTTGAACATTCCCCGGATGCCTCTGCAGAGGAGAATGTCCACGAAAGTATGATTGCTAACGAATCTGATACGACAGGTTCTGAACAATTAATGGACTCAACAAAGGATGTCAAAGAAAGTGCCGACTCGGATACTCTTGAGGCTGAGGTGGTAGAGACATCGAACGGAAATAGCCTTTTTGCCGATTCAGAAGAGAATCTCGAGACGGAGACATCTGTCGCTCCTGAGCTTGATGATTTTGATGCTGAGTCTTAAAAGTGGGTGGAGTCATTGAGAGATGTTATTCGGACTTGTATTGGGTGCCGTGGGAAATTACCGCAAAAAGTGTTGGTTCGGTTCGTGTGTCAAGGGGACCGAAAACTGCAAATCGACAGTCAAAGGAAGTTAGGCGGGCGTGGAGCTTACGTTTGCTTCTCTCAAGACTGCATTCAGAAAGCATTCAAGTCTCCCAAACGGATTAATTCTTTATTACGTGTGCAACTGGCAAATCAGAATATAGCACAATTTGAACAGATGCTTCTTCAAAGGATCCAAGAGTCCATGAGTAGAAAAGAAGAAAAGGAGGAATTACTATGAGCAGGGCACAACGACAACCGGCGAAGCCCGCTAAAGGTAGTCAAGAGGAAAGTCAAGTCTCTGGTGTGCGGGTTTATGATTTGGCGAAAGAATACAACCTAACAAATAAGGAACTTATTGCTTTTCTTGAAGAGCATGGAGTTCGTGTTAAAAGCGGGATGAGTCCCCTTGATTCGGACACTGTCGCGCTTATTGAATCAGAATTGGCTAACAAACCGGCGGGAAAAACTGTTTCTATGCCTGAGGATGCTGTTGAAAGTGCCTCAGATTCGCAAGAAACTGCTACGACCAATGGTTTGCAGATTATGGAAGGCACGACTGTTGCTAACCTCGCAACATCGCTGGAGTTGCAACCTTCAGCGTTGATTATGCGTCTCATGAAGTTAAGAGTGATGGCGAGCATAAATCAGCAACTTGATTACGATACACTTGTGATGCTTGGGGAGCACCTGAATTTTGAGGCGGTTAAGTCAAAAACGCTTGAAGAAAAACTATTGACCGAGATACCAGATGACCCAGAATCTTTACAAGCTCGAGCTCCGGTGGTCACAATCATGGGGCATGTTGACCATGGCAAAACGTCTCTTTTAGACTCTATTCGTCAATCAAATATCAGTGAATCTGAGGCAGGTAACATAACACAACATATTGGGGCTTATCACGTAAAATTAAAAGGTGGGAGCATCGTTTTCTTAGATACGCCGGGGCACGCCGCTTTTACCGCGATGCGAGCACGCGGCGCACAAGTGACCGATATTGTCGTTCTCATTGTTGCAGCTGACGATGGAGTCATGCCGCAGACAATTGAGGCGATCAGTCATGCAAAAGCTGCGAAGGTTCCAATTGTAGTCGCGATTAACAAAATAGATGTCCCTGGCGCGCGCTCAGACTACGTCAAACAACAATTGTCGGAACAAGAACTCCTGCCAGAGGATTGGGGCGGACAAACAATTTGTGTTGAGACCTCCGCTATAGATGGGACAGGAATTGACTTTTTGCTTGAAATGCTCCTTTTGGAAGCAGCTCTGCTGGAACTCAAAGCAAACCCAAATAAGTCAGCACGTGGTATTGTTATTGAAGCAGAGGTTGATAAGGGGCGGGGTGCTATCGCAACCGTCCTTGTACAGTCAGGTACATTGAGAGTTGGTGATGTTTTTGTTTCAGGTAGGTACTCCGGGAAAGTTAGAGCAATGATGGACGGCTTTGGGAAACGGATGAAAGAAGCAGGTCCTTCATTCCCTGTTGAGGTACTTGGTTTCACCGGTGTACCAGAAGCAGGCGACAAATTCTATGTCGTTGAGTCCGATAAAGACGCGCGTGCTATCAGTGAGACTCGTCAGGACCAGTATCGGAATGAAAAACTTGGGGCAAATAGCCACGTCAGTTTGGATAACCTATTTCAACAAATTCGGGAAGGCGAAATTAAAGAATTAAACGTTGTTCTTAAAGGCGATGTGCAAGGTTCCGTACAAGCTGTTGCCTCATCACTGCTCGAATTGACTACCGATGAGGTTAAGATCAATATTATTCATCAAGCGGTCGGAGGAATCACCGAAACCGACATTTTGCTTGCCTCTGCGTCTGATGCAATTGTCGTCGGTTTCAACGTTCATCCTACAACCGAGGCGGTGCAGGCTAAAGAGACTGAGGGAATTGATGTTCGGACCTACAACGTCATTTATAATCTCATCTCCTATATCCGTTCGGCTATGGAAGGCTTGCTTGATCCTGAGGTGCGAGAGGTCGTTATCGGGCGTGCTGAGGTCCGTGAATTATTTAGGGTGCCACGCCTCGGTTTGGTTGCTGGTAGTTATGTCAATTGGGGGCGCATTTCCTACAACCAACCCCTTCGTATCCTTCGCGACAATCGCTTGATTCACGAGGGTAAAGTCAATTCGCTTCGCCGGTTCAAGGATAATGTTAATGAGGTGCAAGCGAACTACGAATGTGGGATAGGAATTGAGACGTTCGCTGATTTAAAGGTCGGTGATGTTCTTGAATGTTATGTTCACGAACATGTGGCGCGCTCACTTTCATAAATTGGTTCTGTTCGTATAGTTACGTATCTTCATAAGCGGTGCGGTGGTCAATCGCACTCACAATTGACTGACTGATACTTTCATGCACATTGGTGTTTGTAAAATCCGTCTCCGAATTCCGGAAAGTCACTCGTTGAAAGCGAAGCGTCGGATTATCAAAAGTCTTATCGCGAGACTCAAAAACCGCTTCAATATCGCTATTGCTGAAGTTGAAGCGTTGGAGGCACATCAGTTCGCGATATTAGCTGCCGTTTCAGTTTCCAACGATGTTGTACATCTGAATAAGCTTATCTCACATCTCATCACTTTTGTTGAGGCTAATGTAGATGCTGAATTAGTGGATTACGAAACGGAATTTTTCTTTTAGTGAAGTTCGCAAGCCAAAACTTGCTGCGAGAGGTAGAATTGACATGGTAGATAATAGAAGGCAAGATCGGGTGGGAGCCCTCATTCAGCGAGAGTTAAGTGAGATTATCCAACGTTCTGTCAAGGATCCGCGCGTCGCGTTTTGTACTGTCACACAGGCATCGGTGTCCCCGGATCTAAAGTATGTGGATGTGAAGGTGAGCGTTATCGGCGATGAGGAGCAGAAAAGCAAAACGCTCGCGGGTTTAAAGAGCGCAGCGGGCTTCCTTAGACGCGAGATCGGGAGTCGTTTGACGCTTCGCTATTCGCCGGAACTTCGGTTCGCTATAGATGAATCTGCTGACTATCTGTTCAAAATAGATGGACTCCTGAAGTCTGTGACGACCGAAGACGAAACGACCGAAGACCATGAGCGGACACTTCATGAACACCCTACAGATGGCTGATAATATACAAGACTATGATGCATTCCTGACCCTATTTGACCAGTACCAGAATTTCGCGCTTTCAACGCACATTAATCCTGATGGTGATGCAATCGGTTCTGAATTGGGGCTTTACTTCTTTCTCACGAAACTCGGGAAATCCGTCAAAATATTTAACACGGATATAGTGCCACCTAACTATCGATTTCTCCCATTTTGGGATGGTATTGAGAATGCGCATTCCGTTGGGATATATCGTCCTGAGGTATTAATTGTGTTGGACGCAAGTACACTGGAGCGAATTGGAAAGGTGCTTTCCAACACCTTGCATCCTATACACAGCCTCGTTAACATTGATCACCACGCCACAGCAGAGGCGTTCGGCGACATCAACCTCATTATACCTACAGCCTCTTCCACCTCAGAGATTGTTTACAAACTCATTAAACACCATCAATTCCCGATATGCGAAGCATGTGCTCTTTGTCTCTATACAGGACTGATGTTTGATACCGGTTGTTTTCGGCATAGTAATACGACAGCCGAGACGCATCGAATTGCCGCAGAATTAATTGAGATTGGTGGATTCTCTCCGGATGAAGTCTATCGGAATGTCTATGAACAGGTTCCTGTTCCTAAGATACACCTGTTGAGTGAAGTTCTCAGCACATTGCAAATAACAGATGATGGCAAGATAGCATCGGTCTATGCAACACAGGCGATGTTTCGCAAAACTAAAACGACTGCTGATGCGGTTGAAGGGGTTGTGAACCAGATTCAAGCAATAGCAGGTGTTGAGGTGGCGCTCTGTGCGTCTGAGATGACGGATCGAAGTACAAAAGTGAGTCTGCGGAGTCAAGGCTGTGTTGATGTTAGTCAACTTGCCGCAGAGTTTCAAGGGGGAGGACATGCCCGCGCCGCAGGATGTCGGATTGTCATGCCTTATCCATCGGCCATTGCTGCCCTTGTTCAAGCTTCACAACGCTATATTGATCCGAATTATATGAGATATGGGAATTGAGCAACGTGGAAAATGCCGGCAGTGGGAGCGATCTACGGGTCGAAACCACATCTTCTTATAGTCTAAACGATATAGTTGAATTTGGCAGAGAGACTGCCGTCACTTTTGGCGTGTTTGATGGTATCCACCTTGGACACCAAGCGGTTATTAACACACTTCTTGAACGCGCTGCCCCTGATAATTTGCTGAGTGTATTGGTCGGTTTTTACCCGCATCCACTTGCTTTCCTTGCCCCAGACCGATGTCCACCTATCCTGACCCCTCTCTCCAAGCGCGTCGAAATACTCCAACAATTTGGCATTGATGAAATTGTCATGCTCAGTTTTGACGCGCAGATTGCATCAATGTCTCCTGAATCCTTTGTAGAATGTGTGCTCTTAGAGAAATGTCGGGCGAGACACGTCGTTGTAGGGTATGCTTGCCAATTTGGAAAAAACCGTGCAGGTAATGCAGAACGATTGGTGGAGCTTAGTCAAGAATATGCGTTTGATGTTTCTATTGTTCCACCGACGGAGGTAGATGGTACCCCCGTCCATAGCACTCGTATCCGGGAGGCACTGGCGCAAGGCGACCTTAAGAGGAGTTCACAGTTATTGGGACGCCCCTATTCTTTGATTGGCACTGTCGTTCATGGCGATGGCCGTGGGAGGAAAATTGGGTTTCCTACCGCGAATATAGAGACTCAGAATCAAGTCTATCCTCCTAATGGTGTTTATGCCATCCGGGCAAAGTTAGAGGAGCGATGGTTAGACGGGGTATTGAACATTGGAATGCGTCCTACGTTTAACGGTGTCAATATTCAGGTGGAGGGACACTTCTTCAATTTTAATGAAATAATCTATGGTAAACCCGTAGAGATATTCTTCGTGGAGAAGATTCGAAGTGAACGAAAATTCCGCAGCCCAGAGTTTCTGATTCAACAGATACAGCGCGACATCGCAGCAGCGACGGAAATTCTTGCATCGTCTGTCTCCTCATAGGTGATGTTGCTTAAACTTAGGGGCTGCCGTGGGATTGTGAGTTTAATTTGAATTTAGGGTTGATTTGTGATATTATATATGTATCAAATATAGAGAGAGAACGGAGTTATCTCCCGAATACCATTTAGTTTTTATTCCATATAATGTTTTACAAAACACTGATGTTTCGTAGAATTCTCTTTACAAGATAACTCTATGTGGATTTTGCAAGTTTCCTAAACTTGCTATTACAAATTCAGTTGTTCTGCCAGAAGGAGGTGGATGTAATTGGCAATTGATGCAGCAAAGAAGAAGGAATTGATTCAACAGTACCAGAGACACGAACAAGACACTGGTTCCCCGGAGGCTCAAGTGGCAATTTTGAATGCGCGTATTCGAGAGTTGACTGAGCATTTTCGGACACATCGAAAGGACTATCATTCGCGCCATGGACTTTTCCGATTAGTTGGCAAGCAGCGCCGCTTATTACGGTATCTTTACAAGAAAGACGCAACGCGCTATTATCGTTTAATTAATGAACTTGGAATTCGTGACACCATTGGATCGAGGAGGAGTTAGATTTTATACAGGTGTCGGACGAGTTTGTCGTCTCGATGCCAAGCGGGGAACGAATAAGTCATATCTTGCGAGAAATGCGTGGGAATTGTCCGAGTGGCATTGTTCTCAAATCGACGAGACATTTTTGCGGCGATGGCTATTCTTAACCCCTTTTACTGTCTTACGTGGTGACACAACGAAAAAATAGGAAATACAGGAGTAGTATATAGAATGAAAGTTGAAATGCAACTTGGGAGCGAGAAGTTATCAATTGAAACCGGAAAAGTCGCGAAACAGGCAGATGGTGCCGTTTGGGTGCAATACGGTGGAACGGTTGTTTTAGTCACGGTGGTAGCCGATGATAGTGAGCATAATCTCGATTTCTTTCCGTTAACAGTAGATTACCGTGAGAGGGCATATGCCACTGGACGAATACCGACAGTTTATGGTAGGCGCGAGCCGCGTCCGGGGACATCAGAACAGTTAGTGGCTCGTTTAATTGACCACTGTATTCGCCCCCTCTTTCCAAAGGACTTCAATTCTGAAGTTCAAGTTTTATGTAACGTATTTTCATCGGATGGTATCCATCCCGCAGATGTTCCTGCCCTGATTGGGACTTCTGCTGCATTATCGATTTCTGATATACCTTTTAACGGACCTGTCGCTGCTGTCACCGTCGGAAAAGTTGAAGAAAAGTTAATCATTAATCCTACATACGAAGAATTACATGCCTCCAGTATGGAATTGTTCGTCAGTGGCAAGGCAGATGCTGTCATGTCAGTCGAAGGCGGCGGACATGAAATTCCTGAAGATGAAGTCATTGACACAATTATCACCGCCCACCAGCAGATACAAGAAATCATCAAACTTCAAGAAGGATTGGCTGCAGGGTGCAGTAACACAAAACGTGACTATGCCTCTAATAGTGTTGAGTCTGATCTGAGTAGTCGTGTCCGGGATCTCGCCACCTCCCGCATTCGGGAGTCCATTGGGATGGCAGACAAAAAGTTGCGTGAGGATTATCTCGAACAGGTACAGGCAGAGGTGCTCTCAGAAATTCTTGAGGATACCCCTGAGGAAACCGGTCCCAATGCCACAAAGGATACCATCTCCATCTTAAGTGATATCGAAAAAGAGGAGATGCGTGAAGCGATTCTCACACAGGGGAAACGTGTTGATGGTCGCGGTGTAACCGACATTCGCTCGATTTCAGGAGAAGTAGCGTTGCTCCCACACACCCATGGTTCTGCTCTGTTTAGCAGAGGGCAAACACAGGCACTGTGTGTGACAACACTCGGTACATCCGGCGATGAAGATGTACAACGCGGACTTGATGGCGAAGCAAGACGCTCCTTCTATTTACATTATAACTTCCCGCCGTTCAGTACTGGTGAAGTCAAACGCATGATGGGACCCGGGCGCCGGGAAATCGGGCATGGGTCACTGGCGCAAAAGGCACTTGAGTCGGTCATCCCGAATAAAGAAGAATTTCATTACACCATTCGGATCGTCTCCGAGATTTTGGAATCTAATGCTTCATCTTCAATGGCAACCGTCTGCGGGGCAACACTTGCACTGTTAGATGCAGGCGTGCCGATTAAAAGACCCGTCGCGGGGATCGGTGTCGGTCTTATCAAGGAAGGCGAACAGGAAGCCATCCTTACCGATATGCTCGGAACTGAAGATTTTCTCGGCGATATGGACTTCAAAGTAGCCGGAACCAGTGAAGGTGTCACCGCTGTACAGATGGATATCAAGATTGAAGGTGTCACGCCTGAGTTGATGCGCAGGGCAATTCATCAAGCAAGAGAGGCACGCCTCTCGGTCATCGAACAGATGAATGCTGTCATAGCCGAACCGCGTGCAGAATTGTCACCGTACGCTCCTCGAATTTACTCCCTCCAAATTGCGCAGCAGAAAATCAAAGACCTCATCGGTCCGCGTGGTAAAACTGTGCAGGGCATCCAGGAAGAAACAAGTACGACCATCAATATTGAAGATGATGGGACTGTCGAAATTGCCGCGACGAGGGCAGAAGATGTTAAACGCGCAGAAGAGAAAATTCGGGCGATCACCGCTATGCCTGAGATTGGTAAGGAATACACCGGTAAGGTGGTCCGAACGGCACCCTTTGGTGCATTTGTCGAAATTCTGCCCGGTAAAGATGGGCTTGTTCATATTTCCCAGATGGGAGATGGGTATGTCCGCCGCGCCGAGGATGTCATGCAGGTTGGGGACGAGGTTACCGTCCGCATTCTCACTATTGACGAACAGGATCGCGTAGATCTTACACTTGTCGCTGTAGGGGACGTACCTGTTGAAGAACTCACTATTGAATCAAATGAGGATCGCGAGCCCTCCTCCGATTGGAATGCTTCCAGAGAATCCCGAGACTCCGGCGGACGCTCTAACTATCGTGATAATCGAGATTCCCGTGAGTACCGTGGTGGTGGTGGTGAAAGACGCTCTAATGACCAACGCGAACGGCGCGGAAATCGATATGACCAACGGGATAATTCTCGCGACTTCCGTAATCAACGCTCACCACGCATTCCTAAAGGGCGCTCACGGTAGACGGAACGCGTTGTAACTAACCAATTCACATAGAAATGAAATAGGGTAAAGGACGGTTCCTTTGCCCTATTTCTATGTTTAAACCCCTATATCATTAGACTTTATCAAATTTCGGTGTCAAAACCCCCTTGCTTTAGCTGGGGGATATAGACACTGCCCTATTAAATTAGCCCAAGGGTCTATATTGAAAAAGATTGACATTCTAACATTTTTGTGGTATAATCTATGCAGAATCTAATACAAAAAGGGTTTTAGAATGAGATTAGAAACACCTATTTTAACATATCAAACGACACGGTCTGCTACATACGCATGTGAGTATCATATCATCTGGTGTACAAAATACAGAAGAAGTGTCTTGTCTTCTGACATTCAAAAACGATTCAAAGAATTTGTAATAGCATCAGAAGAAAAATACGGATTTAATGTTCGTGCTTTAGAAACAATGCCCGACCACATACATTTGTTGATTAGCATTCCTCCAACTGAAGCCGTTGGTGTAATGATTGGCAAGCTAAAAGGAATGACGGCTAAAGTTCTTCGTGAGGAGTTTCCGCACCTAAAATCAAGACTGCCTAACTTGTGGACCCGTTCCTATTTTGTAGCGTCTACAGGCGGTGTAACACTACAAGCTCTAAAGCAATATGTAGAAAATCAAAAAGGTGTCTAAATGCCGAGTTTTTACCGCACCCAAACCCTGAAAATAGAAGCACAACCGATATTCTCTGAAGTCAACGCTGCGTCTGCTGCTGTTTGGAATGGTTGCTGCTATCAGATGGATATGTACCAATGGCAGCGTGGCTATCCTCATGCGCACAGAGACTTCTCTATCGGTAAAGACTGCGAAGGTTGGATTGATAAAAAACTCTCTCATCCCCTCTTGCATTCCCAAAGTCGGCAAGCGGTTCGGGAGCGTTACTTCAAGTCTTGGTTGTCCTATTCTGCTCTGAAAAAATCTGGTGGCGTTAGAAAGCCGAAACCTCCGAACAAACGCAAAAACTATATGACGACACGTTGGAAAAAGTCTGCCATTCGTTTTGTAGAAAGCAGCCTTTTTGGTAAACGCGTTGAACTCTCTATGGCACAGGGTCAACCGAAAATAGATATACCTTTGCCAAGTAACTTTGATATGTCGAAAGCGGAACATATCGCAACGCTTGATTTGTGCTATAACTATGGTCAATGGACACTCCATTTTTCGTATAAGTATGAAACCGAAACCACCGAAACAGGCAAAGAAGTCGTCGGCGTTGATATAGGCGAAATACACCCGATTGTCTCTCACGACGGTCAAGACACACATATCTACAATGGACGGTATATCCGCTCACTATATCGCTATAGAAACAAAGTGCTTTCCGAGTTCAGTCAGACGGTTAGTCGGTGTAAACGTCATTCAAAACGCTGGTGGCGACTCACGCGCCGTAAGTGGAAGCGTATCAGAAAGATTGATAACCAAATCAAAGACGCACTCCACAAACAGACGACAAAGTTCGTCAAATACTGCCAAGCGAAAGGTATCGGTACAATAATACTCGGAGACCTCACAGGTATCCGAAACAACATAGACTACGGAAAAAAGACGAACCAGAAACTCCACCAGTGGGCTTTTGGTAAGATTGCCGAGTTGATAACCTACAAAGCGAAAGCGTTAGGTATCAAAGTCAAAGTCATTGACGAATCCTATACCTCTCAAACGTGCCCGAAATGTGGCAACCGAAAGAAACCTAAGAATCGCAACTATACCTGTAAATGTGGTTTCAAATATCACCGCGACGGTGTAGGTGCGATCAACATTAGACAAAAGTATCTGGGGCACTTCGGTGATCCCGTAGTGGCGGAAATGGGTTTTGCCCGCATGACACCGCCCTTGGGCTTTAGACTTGAAGTCCCTGTTGCCTCGTCTTAAACACGAGGAATGTTCCTAAAAGGAACAAAAGAATCACCCTTGCTTTAGCTGGGTGAGTATGTCAAAGAGGGAACGCATTAAAAATTTTGCATGTTCACTGTTTTAATGCTATAATGTCAATAATCCGAATCTATGACAAGGACGATATATCCGCCCGTATAGACGAAGTAAAACACACTACTGAAACGAGGGCAGACCAATGAAATCACGACGTAATTTAGCTAAGCACGCCTTTGATAAAGGAGATTTGCTCGATCAGAGGTGGCTAACTTATCTTTTAGCAATTGTTCTAATACTCCTTGTTCTCGTCTTTGTTGTTCTATTGTCGCCTACCTATAAACGGTATGTTGTTGATACTGTTAAATCTGTGTTTTATGGTGGGAAACAGACAGCACCACGACCGAAAGCCGCTCCAGTAAAGTTTCAGCGGCCTGCCCTAACGAATGGTCTGATGTTTTAAACGGAACAGACAATACCGTGGCAATTAGGAGACACGAAAACTATCTTTTGGACACCAGCCGGGTGTCTTTTTCCGGCAAAACTCGAGGAAAAGAAATGTCTAAAACGTTGTTCGTCTTAGTGCTACCGATTTTGTTAATTTTCATCTCTGGGTGCGGTTATGTTTCCAAATCAGAGTATCTGGAGCATATCTCAACGATTCGTATTACACCTATTGAAATTCTGGATGCAGATTTTGCTTATGATAACGCCTCACAGCGTCCTAATGATGAAGTCATCCATGAGAAACTCACCCAACGCTTCAACCGGAAATGGCGAGACGGAAACGATGCCGAATTTACGCTGCGGATACAGGATTACAATGTGAAAGAACACGGATTCGGATCTACTGGTGAAGTTGAACTCGTGCGGATGACTCTTCAGGTAGAGTATCAATTTATAGATAGAGTCCGAAACCAAATTATTGAGGAAAGTGATAATTACCTCCAGGTTCACGATTTCTATATCGTTCCAAACCGGGCTGAACCGATGGAGACCGGTGAAGAAGCCAGAAGACTTATTGTGGAAGAGTTGATTGAGGACCTTTACAACCAGCTTGCTGAACAGTGGTAGCAGAACCTACCGCGGGAGCCCTCGCCTGAATGAAACGTAAGACAGGACGGACTTTTCAAAAACTTCATTGTTTTTCATTTTGCGTGACCTTTTTCTGCAGTTTGGTGCTGATTTCGTGCAGTGAAGAACAAGGAAATTGGACAGCTGTTCAACAGGAAGGCGAATACATCTACGGGGTCTGGCACAGCACGACACTGAAGAGAGCGGAACAGGCGATACAGGAGGTCTTTGATAACATTAGGAGCACGACAACACTGCCGACAGAATCGCTAACGATGGAAGACGTTGGACAAACAAATATTTCGCCTGAGTTTCTCTTACCGAGCGATGGTGAAATATTGGATTGGGTACAGTCGCTATCTCCGTCAACCTACGAAGGCAAAACCCTTTATCGGTATAGAGCCGCGGAACCGGATTTGTTCTACGCTTACGGCTTTCAGCGGCAGGCGGAGGTGGAGTACCAAACGCCTCGATTCGGTTCAAAGCCTTTGATTTTGCTCGAAATTTTCGATATGGACACCCCTGAAAACGCACTTGGGATTTATAACTTTCACATCTATCCGCAAGTAAAATTTGAATGGGTGGGCAGCAAGGCGATCCTTTCGGGCGGGTATCTCCGGTTTTCAAAAGGGAAATATTTTATTCAGATCGAAGGCTACGAATTCGCGACTGGTATTCGTGAAGCGATGATTCTGCTCGCAAAAAATGTCGCCGCTCGGATTAAAGAGCCTGCTTCAGAACCACGAATACTTACTTTACTCCCAAGCAATAAGATGAGTGGAAGTGTCAAATTATTTCGATCGAATTGGGCGTTGCGTCAGATTTACAGCACGTTGCCCGTCAATGTGCCACAATTGAGTGATACAGCAATCGGAGTGTCCGCTCGCTATCGGGATAACCCGAATTTAAAAAATTGGGTGGATGCCCGGATCGTTTTTATCATCCGTTTTCCCGACGCTTCTACGGCGGAATCTGTCTATACCCTTTACCGAGATTCCGTGATGGAGGCAGCTCTGCCTCTTGAAGGTGGTACAACAGGACCGATTCTTGTGAATGAGCCTTTGGCTCCATAGGCGATCAGATTTTTAACAGCAAGTTTTGACTTGCAAGCTGCACCAAAAAAGGAGTTTTTCATGCGAGGAGATTTTGAAGCCTATCTTAATGATTCATTTCGTGATGAAAATGGAAACCTTGATTTAGCAGCGTTGTTGGCATTAGAGGATGAAGCCGACATGGATGTTGCGGTTATTATGCCGAATACTCAACCTCTTCCGGAAAATGATGAGCTTGCCGACGCGATTCGCGGTAATTCGCGTGCCCTTGGCTGCGCTCTCGTGCATCCAACGGAACCAGAACCCGTTGAGCAGGTTAAGTTAGCAGCCGAGGAGTGGGGAATGCGTGGGATCAAACTGATGCCTGCGGTTCACAAATACAATGTGGATGATGAAATTGTACGTCCCATCGTTGAAGCCGCCCGCGATTACGGGCTTATTGTCTCAATTCATTCTGGACCCGATAATTGCCATCCAAACCGGATTGGCACTGTGGCAAGTTGGGTGCCAGAAACCCCTGTTATCATGGATCACATGGGGTTTCCAGACGATTTGGATTCGGCTATCTCTGTCGCGAAAGCGAACAAAAATATCTCGTTGGGGACCACTATCTTACGCTTTCATCGGCGTTGGGGGACGGATCCAGATACCGTTGTTCCAACGGAAGTGAAAACAGCAGTTGACGAGATTGGACCTGAGCAGATAGTCTTCGGTTCTAATTTGCCTGAGTACCGTCCTATTCAGGTTATCAACGCCCTCAAACGGTTGGAACTCGGCGATGATGCTGAAGCACAGATTTTCGGCGGAAACCTTGCTCGTATCTATGGACTTTGAATACAATGAAGCGAACGCCCCTTTATGAGCTCCATAAAAACCTCAATGCTAAATTCACCGAATTCGGTGGTTGGGAAATGCCCCTTCAGTACAGCAGCATCGTTGCGGAACATTTGGCTGTCCGGAGCATCGCCGGTTTGTTTGATCTCTCGCATATGGGAGAGATTGAAGTTTCTGGTCAGGGTGCGAACGAATTGGTGCAGAAGATCAGCACGAACGATGTGAGTCGTTTAAGCGATGGGCGTGTGTTGTATACCCTATTCTGCAATGAAACAGGCGGAATAGTTGACGACCTCCTCGTTTATCGACATGCTGATAATCACTATATGCTGGTGGTCAACGCCTCCAATATTGCAAAAGATCTGGCATGGGTAGAGACCTGTAACGATACAGGTGCATCGGTAAAAGACATATCCAAGGACACAGCTCTCATTGCCCTGCAGGGTCCAAGTGCCATAGACCTTCTGAATCCTTTCGTGCTTGAACGGGATGTCTCCGAAATTCCGTATTTTCGATTTACAACTGGTGATGTCGCTGGTGTCCGGACTGCTATTTCGCGTACGGGTTACACTGGGGAAAGTGGCTTTGAATTGTATGTTTCTGCGACGGATGCCGAACGTTTGTGGTCTGCCCTGTATCCTGCTGTCATCGCAGCAGGAGGGCAACCTGTGGGGCTTGGTGCACGCGACACCTTACGTCTTGAAGCCGGACTTCGCCTCTACGGCGTAGACATGAACGACGATACGAATCCGTTTGAAGTGGGGTTGGGTCGGTTCGTCAGATTTAAGAATCACCAATTTGTCGGCAAAAGGGCACTCCTTGCAGAGAAAAAGAAGGGCATCACGAAAGATCTGATTGGATTTCAGATGCTTGATCGTGCTGTGGCACGTGCTGGTTATGCTATTTATCGAGGCAATGAACGCATAGGTAGCGTGACCAGTGGTGCCCCTTCGCCGAGTCTTAAATGTAGTATAGGTTTCGCTTCTATTGAATCGCAAGCGGGATCTGAAAATGAAAAAATTGATGTAGAAATTCGTGGTAAACTGCACCCCGCTAAGATTGTGGAGGTGCCTTTTATTTCAATGGGAACGTAATTTTATATAAATATAATATTATAGAGAGCAAATAATGATTTCACAAGACTTAAGATACATGGAAAGCCATGAATGGGTCAAACAAGAGGGAGACATCGCTACCATTGGTATCAGCGATTATGCCCAATCCGAAATTCAGGATATCGTCTATGTTGAATTGCCCGAAATTGGCACTGAACTCACACAGAAAACGGAGTTCGGTGTGATAGAGTCTGTCAAGGCGGCATTCGACCTTTATGCTCCTGTCAGTGGGGAAGTTATTGAGGTAAACGAATCCCTCCTTGATGCCCCTGAACAAGTCAATGAATCCCCTTATGATGAGGGGTGGTTTCTCAAAATCAGGATGACTGATACCAGCGAACTTGAAGTGCTTCTTGATGCTGATAGTTATCAAGCACATATTGAGGCGGAGCATGCCTAAAAAACAGAAAAACGGGAGATCCTTCGCAGATCGACACATCGGTCCTCGTTCAGAAGATATTGAATTGATGTTGTCAACGCTCGGCTATTCTTCAATGACTGATTTCATTGAAGATGTCGTGCCAGCGGACATTCGTTTATCCTCCACTTTTAATCTAAAGAGTCTAAATGGAAATGCATGTGGACTGTCAGAGTCGGAGGTGCTCACCGCGCTCAAGAAACTTGCTTCCCAAAACCGAGTTTTTCGCTCTTTCATTGGAATGGGGTACTATAATTGCTTTGTTCCGCCAGTCATCCAGCGAAACATTCTGGAAAACCCCGGTTGGTATACCCAATATACACCCTATCAAGCCGAGATTTCGCAGGGACGTTTGGAGGCACTGCTTAACTTCCAAACAATGGTGATTGATTTAACCGGTTTACCAGTCGCCAATGCTTCTCTTCTGGACGAGGCAACTGCCGCGGCTGAGGCGATGATAATGTGTTTTGCAAATGTACCGAAAAAGATCAGTCGAAACTTTTTTGTGTCAGAAACCTGTCATCCACAAACAATCGCTGTTCTACAAACACGCGCTGAACCGCTCGGCATTGAATTACAAATCGGTGACCATCGTGATGTCAATTTTGACACACCAATCTTAGGTGCCATCGTGCAATACCCTGCCACAGATGGTGCGATTTACGATTATCATCAATTCGCTGAACAAGTGCACACCGCTGGTGGCTTATTTATTACTGCTACAGACCTGTTAGCACTCATGTTATTAAAGCCTCCTGGCGAATTCGGTGCAGACATTACTATCGGTAACTCGCAACGTTTTGGAGTTCCGCTTGGGTATGGCGGTCCCCACGCAGCTTTTCTTTCCACACATGAAGAGCTTAAACGTAGTATTCCGGGACGGATTGCAGGTGTATCCCACGATTCAAACGGGAAGCAGGCTATCCGCTTGGCACTCCAAACGCGGGAGCAGCATATCCGCCGTGAAAAAGCGACGAGTAATATTTGCACCGCACAGGTACTGCTCGCTGTAATGGCTGGGATGTATGCGGTGTATCATGGACCCAAGGGACTTAAGCACATCGCTGAACGCGTACACGCACTCACTTGCACATTACGTACAGGGCTTGAAGAACTTGGGTTTACAACGGGGAAATCACCCTGTTTTGACACCCTCTCTGTTGGTGTTCCGTTGGAAACAGCGGTGGAGTTGCTCGACGCTGCTCGTGCAAAACAGATAAACCTTCGGGCAATTGATTCAACACATATCGGTATCTCTTTAGACGAAACAACGACATCTGTTGATGTTGAAGAAATCCTGCAAGTATTTGGTGAACAGACAAGTTTGGAAAGTGCTCCTGTGAGTGACATTCCAATAGATTTGCAACGAAAGAGTTCCTACCTAACGCATCCTGTGTTCAATAGTTACCATTCTGAAACCGAGATGCTTCGCTATATCCATAAGCTTCAAACTAAAGATCTTTCCCTTGTAAACGCCATGATACCGCTCGGTTCCTGTACGATGAAACTCAACGCTACGGCGGAGATGATTCCAGTGACATGGGACGAATTTGGCGGACTGCACCCGTTCGCGCCTCGAGAGCAAGCGGAGGGATATCAGACGTTATTTTTACAATTGGAGACGTGGTTAGCTGAAATAACCGGTTATAGTGGTATCTCATTGCAACCGAATGCGGGTTCACAAGGTGAATATGCAGGACTGTTAGTCATCCGAAAATATCATCAGAGCCGCGGTGAGTCACATCGTGATGTGTGTTTAATACCAACATCTGCTCACGGCACAAACCCTGCGAGTGCTGTGATGGCGGGTATGCAAGTTGTCGTCGTGGCGTGCGATACAGATGGGAATATAGACTTAAAAGATCTCCAATTAAAAGCTGATGAGCATCGTGAAAGTCTTGCCGCTGCCATGATTACGTACCCCTCGACACACGGGGTCTTTGAAGAGAAAATTCGAGAGATTTGCGATATTGTTCATCAATCCGGCGGACAAGTCTACATGGACGGTGCGAATCTGAATGCCCTTGTTGGAATCGGGCAACCGGCAGATATTGGAGCGGATGTGTGCCATTTGAATCTCCACAAAACTTTCTGTATCCCACATGGCGGAGGTGGACCAGGGATGGGACCCATTGGGGTCAAGGCGCATCTCACAGATTTTTTGCCCACACATCCACTTGTCCCTGTCGGTGGTGATGCTGGAATTGGTGCCGTATCTGCTGCCCCGTGGGGAAGTCCGGGAATTCTGCCTATCTCTTGGGCGTATATTGCGATGATGGGAACGCAGGGGCTTACAGCAGCGACAGAAGTTGCGATCCTTAATGCTAACTATATTGCCAAACGGCTTGCACTGCATTATCCTGTCCTTTATACTGGGAAAACCGGCTTAGTTGCTCACGAATGTATCATTGATTTGCGTGCCTTCAAAAAGAGTGCCGATATAGATGTGACGGATGTCGCAAAGCGACTGATGGATTATGGATTCCACGCACCGACGGTTTCCTGGCCCGTACCGGGGACAATGATGATTGAACCGACAGAGAGCGAATCGAGGGCGGAGTTAGAACGGTTCTGTGATGCTCTCATTTCGATACGTGAAGAGATAGCGGAGATTGAGGCAGGCATCGCTGATCAGGTAGACAATGTATTGAAGAATGCTCCCCACACCGTAGAAATGGTTACACAATCTGAGTGGGATCATTCCTATTCACGAGAAAGAGCCGCGTTTCCGCAACCTTGGGTCCGTGATGCTAAATTTTGGCCCGCAGTCGCACGTATCAATGAAGTTTACGGAGATAGGAATCTTATGTGCGCCTGCCCACCACTGGACGAGTATTAAACATTAGGACTTACGCAAACTAAACCCGTATCGGACGTATATGCCGAGAAGTTGAAACGTCCATTGTTCCTCCGCAAGGTACAATTGGCGGTTAGCGATTAGCGGTTAACAGTCAGTAAAGAGGTCTTAGTCTCACACAGTTTACTTCTTAAGATAGCATCAAGACCCGTAGCTCGTAATGTAATGGAGAGCGGATTTAAGGGACGCATTCGATAGTTGAAACGTCCGTTGTTCCTCCGCAAGGTAATATTAAAAAATGAAAGCGATAATTATAGGCGCAGGAGAGGTTGGGTTTCATATTGCCAAACTTCTCACTGTCCAAGCGAACGATGTTGTTCTCATTGATGAGTCCGAGGCTGCCTGCGACCGAGTGAATGAACAATTGGACTTGCAAACGCTGCGCGGATCGGGGGCATCCCCTCGCCTTCTCAAAACCGCTGGGATTGACGAAGCTGACCTCCTCATTGCCGTTACGAATAGCGATGAGATTAATATACTCGCTTGTCAGATAGCTGGCAGGTACGGTGTCAGCACAAAAATTGCACGGGTCTCAAATCCTGACTATTTCTCCACGGAAAGTGGACTCACGCCTAAAGATTTCGGCATCGATCTTCTCGTGAATCCAGAGCAACGGTGTGTTGCTGAATTTGTACGACTCTTGCAGATACCTGAGGCGAGAGAGATTGTCGAATTTGAGGATGGAAAAGTCCAACTTGTTGCCTTTCGTACCAAACAGTCAAACCCGTTGATAGGAAAACCGCTTGCAGAATTGGACGAAAGTGGTCTTCTCGCGGATATTCGCTTTGCTGCTATTAGTCGTCGTGGGGTCTCTAATAACGGCAATCCGATCAGTAATGGCAACAGGCACATTATTATTCCGAGAGGTGCTGATGCTTTGCGACAAGGGGACGAGGTCTTTGTCATCGGCGGTGCGTTGGCAGTTGAGCAATTATTGCGTATTAGTGGTATTAAATTTAATCAGCAACTTGACCGCGTTATCATTGTTGGCGCAAGCCCTATCGGCATTGGGATCGCTCGTACACTTGAAGAAAACGACACCAACGTCAAACTCATTGAAGCCGATCAAACACAAGCCCGACTGGCATCCCAAATGCTAAAGCGTACCACCGTTTTACAAGGTGATTATCTCCAATTCAGACTCCTTGAAGAAGCGGGTATAGAGGGTGTTAACGGATTCGTTTCCGTTACAGGGGACGATGAAAATGATATTATGGCATGTATGACTGCCAAGGAGAACGGTGCTCAGCGGGTCCTCGCCCTCGTTCAGCGCCCGCGTTATCTTCCTTTATTGGCACGCATTCCGAGACTTGATGGCGCGGTTAGCCGACATCTCACCGTTGTTAGCAACATTCTGCGGCTCATCCGTCGTGGAAATATAGTTTCTGTTGCCTCGCTTCACGGTATAGATGCAGAAGTCATTGAAATTGTTGCCGGAGTCAATGCAAAAATAGTCCACAAAGAACTCTCCTCTTTCAAAACAAAATTTCCAGAAAACGCCTTTATCGGTGCCGTTATTCGACGGGAAAAACTCATTATTCCGACCGGTCAATCTGTTATCCAACCTGCAGATCGCGTTATCGTCTTTAGTATGCCCGACGCGATTCCAATTGTCGAAGACTTGTTTGCCGAACGTCGAACCTAAATGGTTGTCAGTGGTCAGTGGTCGGGTATCGTTAAAGAGGTGCTTTTGGAACAATCTACCGTAGTGTAGATTATGCCAAGAGGTCGTGGATTGATATATCAAGACCTTTTAACTGACAACTCTCACTGCGAGGCAAACCGATAACTGATAACTATTAAAATGAGTCTTAAATTAATCGTTTATACGCTTGGTAATTTACTTATCTGTCTCGCGGGAACGATGCTGTTTCCTTTGGGAGTGGCTATCTATTATCAGATAGGTGCGGGGGAAACCGAGAGCGATTTGATGGCGTTTGTCATCTCGGCAATACTCACCTTGGTTGTTGGTTCAGCTCTCCGTTTGAGTATACGCGCTCGGCAGGAAGAACTCGGCATACGTGAGGGTTTTGCTGTTGTCGCTTTGGGGTGGGTGACAGTCGCCCTCTTTGGTGCGCTCCCTTACATATTTGCAGATGTGTTTCACATTGATGGGCGCTCCTTGTGGACAAAGTTTTCCTTCTGTTATTTTGAATCTATGGCGGGATTCTCGACCACAGGCGCCACTGTCCTCACTGAAATTGAGCATCTTTCACACGCCATGCTCTTCTGGCGGAGCCTATCCCACTGGCTTGGTGGGATGGGAATTGTTGTTCTTGCCGTAGCGATTCTTCCAATGCTCGGTATCGGTGGTATGCAGCTTTTTCGTGCGGAAGCACCCGGACCGCAGACGGATCGACTCACCCCCCGTATTGCACAAACCGCTAAACTCCTCTGGGGCGTTTATCTCCTGCTCTCTCTTTTAGAAACGATTCTGCTGATGCTCGGCGGAATGTCGCTTTTTGATGCACTCTGTCATACCTTCGGCACGATGGCGACCGGTGGATTTTCGACGAAGAACCAAAGCATCGGGCACTACAATAGTGTTTATATTGACATGGTAATCAGTTTCTTTATGTTTCTCGCTGGGACCAATTTCGCGCTTCATTATCGCGCGCTCCGAGGCGATGTAAAATCCTATTTCCGAGATACCGAATTCAAGTTCTATTGCATCGTCATCGCGGTGAGTATTACCTTAATCTCATGGAATACAATAAGGTTTCAGGTTGATGGGCAAATCCCTTATGATTCAATGTGGACATCGCTGCGCTATGCTACATTTCAGGTTATGTCTATCATCACGACCACTGGTTATGGAACTGCTGACTTTGAGCAGTGGCCCGCTCTCTCTCAATTCATTTTGGTGACACTTATGTTCTACGGCGGATGCGCAGGTTCCACCGGTGGCGGTATGAAACAGGTTCGATTTCTCCTTCTCATTAAACAGAGTGGTGCCGAAATTAAACGTCTCCTCTTCCCTCATGCTGTGCTTCCTATTCGCGTTAACGATAGGGTCGTTCCACCCGAAGTGATGACAAACGTCCTCGGATTCTTTTTCTTTTTCATTGGGATTTTTGCGATTGTAACGTGCATCATGGCAACTTTGGGACTCGACCTTGTGAGTGCTGCAGGAGCGACAATCGCTACGATGGGAAACATCGGTCCCGGTCTCGGCAGTGTGGGACCGACCGATAACTATGCCCATATACACACGGCTGGAAAATACGTCCTGTCCTTCTGCATGTTGCTGGGACGTTTAGAACTTTATACCGTGCTTATCCTCTTTTCACCGAATTTCTGGAAAAGATAGGTATTTCGTTGTAATGGTTATCGGTCTTCGACTATCGGTTCAAGAGAAGCCTGATTTAACCAAAAACCTCTTAACTGACAACTATTTTAATTATGAACACTAATAAACTACGTAGAGAATATAGAGCACAGAGTGGACATCTGCTTGAAGAGAATGCCTCGTCCGATCCGTTTGAACAGTTTGAGAAGTGGTTCTCGGATGCGACTGCTGCCAAACTTGATCTGCCAGATGCTATGACGTTAGCAACTGCAACACCACAAGGTATCCCATCTGCCCGAATGGTGGTACTCAGGGGCTTTGATGTGAGCGGTTTCTGTTTCTACACCGATTATGAGAGCCAAAAGGGAAAGGAACTTGCGGAGAATCCGAATGCCGCGCTCGTGTTCTATTGGCGTGAACTTGACCGGCAAGTTCGGAGTACTGGTGTTGTTGAGAAGATGAATGCTGAAGAATCAGATGCTTACTTCGCCGGTCGTCCTCTGAGCAGTCAACTCGCCGTGCAGACAGAACGCCAAAGTCTTGTGATTGCGGGAAGAGAACATCTCACGGAGGGGTATCAACGGGCAGAACAGACATATTCACAGGATACCATTCCACGTCCGCCGCATTGGGGTGGATACCGACTTGTGCCGAACCTGTTTGAGTTTTGGCAAGGGTGTCCAAACCGCCTTCATGATAGGCTCTGTTATACGCTACTGCCTGATGGAACATGGGAGATGAAACGCTTATCACCATAAATCAAAAGAAAATTTGGGAACTTGCTTGATGTTTAATTCATGTTTGAATTACACTATAAAAAAGGCATTCCGTGAAACAACATGGGGACTTAACGGAGGTACTTGATGAAGTTCATACTAATTACAGCAGTGCTTTTTCTTCTACCTTTCGCTGTCTTGGCAGGGACGTTTTTGGAAACTTTTAATAACGGAGATATGGAAGGATGGCAGGAACTTGTCCAGTTGAATAACGCCCCCGGTTCTTGGGAGATTATTGATGATGAGCTTCACGCGGTAAGTCATGAAACCTTTATTCGGTTCCTCACAACCGGGGATGACGCGTGGGAGAATTACACGCTTGAATTTGATGTCAAGCCGCTAAAAAAACATGGTATTGGCGTTATAGCGATTGCCGCACGGATTAAGGAAACGTGGGTGGTGTACTGCAGTATTGAGGACAGGATAAAGGTAGTTGATGGCGAGGCTCTCCCCGGATCACGGGTGAATTGTGTAGCGGGCAATTTACACGATGTAATATTCATATCTCTTCACTCTAAACCTCACGCACTTTTAAGATTGAATAAATGGTCAAATCTGAAGTTAACTGTTCATCAAAATACCACTGCCTTCTCGATTAATGGAAAGCAGATTATAGAACCTACGAAAATTCCGAACTTCAAAGGCGTTCTACATCCAGACTTCAATGAATTTCCCGACTTTCTAATGGGCGGAGTGGGTTTCGGTCTTGCAAATTACACGGCACGCTTCGATAATATTACTGTCACCGGTGATGGCATTCCGAACAGCGGTGGATTCGCCGTAGCCCCCGGCGGAAAACTCGCGACAACATGGGGAACCTTGAAACGGTTTTAGCCATCAGGATCCCGTGCCAATGCTGGAGCACGTCCCACGATCTGTCTTAACACAGAAGTAGATTGGCGCGGATAACGCAGATTTTGCGGATTTAGCAGTCGTTTGTATTTTGCTTTTTCTTTATTTGAAAAATATGCTAAAATAATCTAACCTATTAACTAACCGAAAACGGAGATTTACAATGCGAAATAGGCGAGCTATACTCATCGGAATTCTGTGCGTTCTTTCTGTTGTCTCTGCTGCGTATGGGCAAGATCCGTCGGATTCGGGCGTTATAACGGTTACCAAAGATATAGATGTGTCGAAACTCGCCGAAAATGTAGAAGAATTGAACAGGAATATGAAGACTTTGACTGAAACTATTACGAAACTTGAAGGGAGTGTAACTGCCTTGAATACAACTGTGGTCGATATGCAAATAAGAATCGCAGGAATTGAGCGAGACACAAAAAATAACACTCGCTGGCAGTATGTAATCCTTGCAGGGATTTTCGGTCCCTTGTTGCTTTCTGTTTATGAAAAGAGGAAAAGGAACAAGGACGATAAGACCACTTCTACTCAAGTTGTTCAACCTAATCAGAGCACGGCTGCTGCTACGAATCCCGCACCGATAAGTGAGGACAAAACTGCTCCCTCCCCAACAGTGCCCTCAAAGTTCCCCGAAGGAAAAGAGTTGGAAGAGTACTTAAAGTCCGATTCTCATGCCACAAGAGAGAAAGTCTAATGGAAAATCTTAACGACACAAATGGCAATGTCGAATCTGCCGAGAGCTACCTTAATAAAGGTAATGTGCTGCTCGATCAGAAAGATTATGAAGCTGCTATTTCGGCGTATGATAAAGCACTCGACCTAAACCCCAACCTTGCTAATGCCTATTTTAAGCGAGGGAATGCCAAGAACGAAATTGGACAATACTTTGAGGCTATTTCAGATTATGATACGGCTATCCGTCTCAATCCTGACGATGCAAAAGCCTACTACAATCGAGGGGTCTCGAAATCTGAGTTAGGGCATCCTGAAGCGGCTATCCTTGACTATGATGCCGCTATCCGTCTCGATCCAAACGATGCAAGTGCATACTACAACCGAGGTGTTGCGAAGGACGGGATTGGACAATACTTTGAGGCTATTTCCGACTATGATGCCGCTATCCGTCTCGATCCAAACGATGCAAGTGCATACTACAACCGAGGTGTTGCGAAGGACGGGATTGGACAATACTTTGAGGCTATTTCCGACTATGATGCCGCTATCCGTCTCAATCCAAACCATGTAAATGCCTATAACAATCGAGGGGTCTCGAAATCTAAGTTAGGGCATCCTGAAGCGGCTATCCTTGACTATGATGCCGCTATCCGTCTCAATTCAAACCATGTAAATGCCTACTACAACCGAGGGAATGCCAAGACAGAGTTAGGGCTCACAGATGATGCCAAGCGAGATTTTCAGACAGCATTAAATTTAGCGGAAAAGATGGAGGACGAAGAACTGAAGTCCCGAATTATGAAAAGATTAGAGGATTTAGAGACGCGATAATCCTTGTAACCGATGTGGTTCGTAGTCGCGCAATTCATTCGCATTTCTGGCTCAAAGTTCCGGCAAATTCCCAACAATCTCCACCGTCCGCAGACTCACATAAATAACCCGCCCAATCAAATCCACAATATACCGCTGTTGGTCGGCACGATTCGGGTCGTTCACGATCCCAGTCCGTTTGTCTGTCTTGACGCGATACTGATCCACCACCCACTCCAACGCCGAACGCGTGCCTAACCGATAATCATGTACCTCCGCAGGGATGGCGTCCAGCGTCAAAAAATCGTTGTATTGCAACTGCGTCTTGTCTTTCGACAATTTCATCTTCTCGACCCGCCAATCGACCCGCATCCCTGGCGTTTCAATATATTTCAGCCCATCATATTTCGGCGCGGATTCATAGTTGACGTGGAGGTCTGCTAACGCAGTGCCTGCGGTGGCAAATCCCCAAAAATCTTCAGCGAATGGGATATGAGGCAAATCCCGCTTGAGGTTCATCTCGTATTTCTCTCGATAGGTAGGGTGATGCAAGAGACCGTAGTTATAGTGGAAGATGTCCCACTTGGTGATGGTGTCGTCGCCATAGTGGTTTCGGAATTCCGCCAATGCCCAATCGGTGATGTTCTCTTGTCGGTTCGTGCCGTCCTCGTCGTAGGTGTAGAACGGGAAGCATTGAGAACCGCCCTGTGGTAGTAGGTCTGGAATTTGGTTTGTCATTAGAGCGAACATTTGCCATTCCTTTCCAACCTTAAGCCACATTACCCGATTTTCTATTTCCGTTTCTGGTGTTGGAAAGAAATATGGAATCAGATAGACACTATTATTCAGAGCTCGGTCGAAGAACAGATTAGACTTTGTGAATGGTCGGTAGAGTGATATGCGCACCTTGTTTTCCGTATATTCGACAAGTTTGCCGCGTTGCAAGTGTTGTCGCAATCTCAGATCCCACTTGATTTTTGTGTCATCGTAAACTACGAAATCAGTAACATCTGCCTTCTGGTTTTCTCGACGCTTCCACCTATCCATTTCTGCGTTGTAAGTGTCAATCATTCTCTGAATATTCTCAGTAAGTGAGTTTCGATTGAAGTTGTAAATCCACGTATCACGATTGGTCTTAACACCCGCACTATAAGTTTTGAAAATCACATTTGCCGCTACACTTTTCTGCGCCTTTGCCTCCTTAGTCCCCATCGGTATAAAGGTATCAAACTCAGTGTGGAGTCCTTCGGTGAGCCATGTATAGCGATTATCGGGTGCTATCTGTTTCCATTCGATGTTTTGATAGTGTCCCTTTGAATCGAGATAATTATACTTCTCTTCCTTCCGCCAAAATTCATCAACATCTGCATAAAAAATTTCGACTGGTTTCGCATCTATTCGCTCCTCACTTCTCTTGATGAAAAGATTAATGCTCACTCCAACCTGAATGCCAAAGACGTTGTGTGTTGTCCCTGATAACTTCGGATTCTGACGGACATTTCCACCCAGATCCAAAATGTAAATTGCGTTGAAGTCCTGCGCGAGGTGTTTCCGCATGCCATCAAATGCTGTACCACTAAGAAAGCCGTTATTCGTCACAAAGGCGACGACCCCTTCCTTGCCAATTCGTTCTGATGCCCAACTGAACGCTTTGACGTAGGGATCGTAGAGGGCAGTTTTGAGTGTCGCTTTGGAATCTGAAACATAAGATTCCGTAATCCGAGCATCCATTATCTCGTATTTTCGGTTTCTATTGTTGTCGCTGTCGTTGACTTGCCCCATGTTATAAGGGGGGTTACCGATAACGACGAACATATCCGCTGCTTTCTGTTTCTGCACGCGTTCTGTGTTTTCACGCGTGAAGAGTTCCGCTTGGTCCTGCTCAAGCAACTCAAAGGTGTCCGCAAGTGCGATCCCTTCAAACGGCAGATACGTCCCCGTCCGTTCAAAGAACTCCTGCTCGATGTTCAGGCTGGCGATGTAATAGGGCAGGAGCATTACCTCGTTGCAATGCAGCTCATGCCGGTATTTTGCCTCTAATGCCGTGCCTTGGATGTCCTGCATGAGCCGGACGATGAAATTTCCTGTCCCGACGAATGGATCGATGATATGCACGCCGGTATCCGACAGCGACCGACCGAACTCGGTTTCCAAGATGTGTGCGACGCTGTTCACCATGAAATCGACGATCGGTTGCGGTGTATAGACGATGCCGTGTGTATCCGCAACATCTTCGGAGAACCCTTGAAAGAACTTCTCGTAAAACGTGTTGAGGAAGTGCTGTTTTTGAGAGAAGTCTTTGCAGAGCAGTGCCGCCTGTTCAATAGCGAGGTAGAACCGGTCAAGCGGCGCAAGAAACGCGTCCCGACTCACAGCGTGCTGCATGAGTGCATCGCTGACATTTTCAATCTCGCGTGCAATGATATTTCGACGCGTGAAATCCGATCGATTGAAAACGGTTCGGAAGATACGTTCGGTGAGAATGTGTTGAATGAGCATCTCCTCAACCGCATCTTGTGAGAGATCTGGGTTAATCGATATCCGACAGGTTTCATAAAAGTCCGTGAACCCTTTTTTGAACGCCGGATCGGTTTCGCGGCGTTGTTCAATGAGTTCTTTCAACTCGCCTGCGAGGTCCGGTACGTGTTCTCTGAAATCCGTGACGGCTGTTTGCCAGTTGTTGAGTGCAGGCGGGACATAAGAGAACAGATATTGGAGTGCCGCAATCAGGCGCGCCGGTTCGGTGATGTCGAGGTCTAATGCGACCTGTCCGTTCTGATACAGGATGATACGCTGAGGGTTCTGAAAAAGGATATTGTCGAGCGGATAGCCTGCCTCTCGTTTTTCTTGGATGGCTTTGATGAGGTTATCATCTATATCTTTCGCTTCCCAGTAGGCAAAGGGGAGTCCGTATTCGTCGAGGATTACACCGTCAATGACGATGCGGTTTCCCGCTACCGTGTGCATGGAATATTGCGGAACAAGTGTGGCGTTTACCTGCTGCGCGCAGGCTTGCAGTAGCGTATCAAAAGGCGAGCTAACCGCCCCTTCGTGTGTGATCGTGTGTTGTTTGTAATGCTGCAGCGTGGTATAATAGTCTCGGATTGCCTTATGATTGGGTTTGAGATTGAGTTTCGGCATGAAGATATAATATCAGATTGAGGGAAATACGTCAATTTTCATTTTTTTCTAAAAAAAACTTGACAATGTTTTTGAAATATGAGAAACTATTAAGCATATTAGAAAATTGTGTTTCTGAATCGGCATTAACCTTGTAGCTTTGGCGAAGTTTGCAATGCCAAATTGTGCTTTAATAACGCAATTTGTCTTTGCTTTACATTATTAAGATGTGTGAGGGAAACTAAATAGATTAGAAACAATGTTAATAGATTATCTTCCAATCTTGTTGCTGGGACTCTTCGCAGTCCTCTTTGCGGGTATTAATCTCGCCCTAACCCATATTCTTGGACCCAAACGCCCGAACCGCGTTAAACTCTCCGTTTACGAATCTGGTGTCCAACCAGTTGGCGATGCGAGACAACGATTTACGATCCGGTTCGACCTCATCGCGATGCTCTTTATCATCTTCGATATCGAAGTGGTGTTCCTCTACCCGTGGGCAGTGGTCTTCAAGAAATTCTCTGAAACGAGTGGTTTGTTTATTTTAGTTGAGATGCTGGTATTTATCGGCATTCTTCTTCTTGGCTATATCTATGCTTGGAAGAAAGGAGGCTTAACATGGGATTAGATTTTGTTGGACAAGATGCCGATCAGACGGATGGGAACATCATCACAACGACCATTGATAAGGTCGTCAATTGGGGACGCAAGAATTCGTTGTGGCCCATGCCGTTCGGGACAGCGTGCTGTGCAATTGAGATGATGGCGACCTTGGCTTCCAAATTCGACCTCTCTCGATTCGGTTCTGAAGCGATCCGCTTTTCACCCCGTCAATCCGATCTGCTCATCGTTTCCGGTAGGATTTCCATCAAAATGATGCCGGTACTAAAACGTATCTATGACCAGATGCCGGATCCAAAGTGGGTGATTTCGATGGGGGCATGCGCTTCCTGCGGCGGTGTGTTTGATACCTATACACTTATTCAAGGTGTTGATCAGTTTATCCCTGTAGATGTCTACATACCCGGATGCCCACCGCGCCCCGAAGATCTCATTGATGCAGTGCTACAGGTGCAACAGAAAATCAGCAGTGGTGCTTCACCTAAGGGAGTAGAGATAGTCGTATGAATGAAGAGAAAGAAGTTGAAGAACAGTCGAAACCTCTTGTCCTTGAAAAATTAGAGGAACACTACGCAGATGCTCTTTTGGCACAGGATGAAACACGTGGTACTGTTGTCATTGTTGTGCGTAAAGAACAGGTTTACGCTGTTTTGGAGTATCTGAAAACAGATTCTGAACTCGCCTATACCTTTCTCGTTGATGTTACTGCCGTTGACAATTCTCAGATGGAATCCGAATTAATGCAATTTGATTATGCGAGGTTTATGGTAGTCTATCAGTTGTATTCCTTTCAGGGGCAGTGTCGCGTCCGAGTGAGAGTCCCTGTCCATGAAAACGACCTGAATATTCCATCTGTTACTGCATTGTGGAAAGGTGCGAACTGGTTAGAGCGTGAAACTTATGACATGTTCGGAATTAATTTTGAGGGACACCCCGATCTTAGCCGTATATTGATGCCGGACGATTTTGAAGGACACCCGCTCCGAAAGGATTATCCACTCCGCGGACGTGGCGAGCGCGAACGCTTTAATTTTGATAAACAGAATGCGTAAGACAAAATAGCGATCAGCCATCAGCCGTCGGTAGAAGAGGTTATTGTTTAACGAGGAAAACACCCAAGCAAACACCTCTTTGCTGATTGCTGAAAGGATTTTTTGAAAAAAATCTGACCTGACTGCTGAGAAAAAAGGAGTATTTTATGCAAGGTGGGCTGGAACGCGCCACAGGTGAGAGGATGGTTCTCAACTTCGGTCCGCAACATCCGGCAACGCACGGAACCCTCCGTATCGTGTTGGAGCTTGACGGTGAATCCGTTTTGAAGGCAACACCACATGCCGGCTACCTGCATACCGGATTTGAGAAACTCGGTGAACACTTGGATTACAACCAGTACATTGTTGTAACCGACCGGATGAACTATCTGTCGCCGTTGTCTAACAATTTCGGATATGTGCTTGCTGTTGAGCAGTTGCTCGACATTGAAGTTCCAAAACGGTGTCAATACATCCGTATTTTGATGGCGGAGCTTTCACGAGTCGCAGATCACCTCTTATGGTTGGGAACTGCTGCGTTGGACTTAGGGGCATTCTCTGTATTTCTCTATAGTTTCCGCGAACGTGAGAAGTTGTATAGTATCTTTGAAAAGACGACTGGAGCACGGTTGACGACCAGTTACACGCGTATTGGCGGTGTGCTTCGCGACCTCTATGTCGGGTGCGAGGAAGATGTACGCCAATTCGTCAGCAACTTCCCAAAAGCACTGAAGGAGACGCATACGCTCCTCACGCGGAATCGTATCTGGATGGATCGGACGAAAGGGGTCGGCTCCATTTCAGGTGAGGATGCCATAAGCTACGGGTTAACAGGTCCCTGCCTCCGAGCCGCCGGTGTAGCGCATGACCTACGCAAGGCTGAACCGTATTCCAGTTACGATGAAGTCACATTTGATGTGCCAGTTGGAACCAACGGCGATGCATACGACCGCTACCTTGTCCGGATGGAAGAGATGATTCAGAGTTGTGGTATCATTACACAAGTCTTGGATAATATGCCTGACGGACCCGTCAACCTTGAAGATAACAAGATTACGATGCCGAATAAGTCTGATGCGTATGGACATATTGAGGGATTAATCCATCACTTTAAGGTTGTTATGGACGGACACGGCGTGGAAACTCCAACGGGTGAGCATTATTGTGCCACCGAGTCCCCGAACGGCGAACTCGGATTTTATATTGTCAGTGATGGCAGCGGAACCGCTTATCGCATCCGTATTCGTCCACCGAGTTTCTTTCACTTCCAAGCACTCCCCCACATGTTGGAGGGCGGAATGGTTTCTGATACTGTGGCTGTTTTGGGAAGTCTGAATGTTATTGCTGGGGAATTAGACAGATAACAGTAGGATGGGTTGAACGAAGAGAGCGCAGCACACTACCTCAAGGGGAATGAAATGGAAATGCATCTCGGATCTATTATGCTTTTTGTCAAGGATATGAAGTCTGTCATCGCATTCTATAGGGATGTCGTCGGATTAGTACCGGAGGAAGATCAGCCGTTCCCAGAACATCGTTTTTTTCGCTTTGATACAGGTGCTTGCAAGTTGTGTCTCCATAGCGCAAGCAAACCGAACGAGGGTCGACAAAAACTGGTCTTCCACGTTAAGAGCGTCAGTGCAGTTCATCAGCACCTGAAGTCGAAAGGGAAGCGATTACGAAAACTTGAAAATGAGGATGGGCGCGCCATTTTCGACATCCGCGACCCGGAAGGCAACCGTATTCAGTTTCACGGCAACTACTAAGAAGGACGATATTTGGTAATTTAAGTTAAGAGAGGCCATTTACGAAGCATTCATAGAATGTTACACTTTTCGCCAAATTATTTTTTTGCAGTGGAAAATTAAATAAAAAAACATCGATAAACCCTTGTAATTAGAGGGTTCTCTGGCGAATATCTTTTGTGCACTAAATGTTACACTATCGTAACATTTTTAAATGAAAAAGAAACTATTAGAAACCCAATTCGCGCTTTGCATCGAAAACAGCGGTTGTGAAGACATAGAGAAGCGAAAATTCTACCAAATTCTGCCTGATGAGGAAGCGGCTTGTGAGGGGTATCTTCGAGTCATTGATGAATCTTTGGAAGACTATTTATATCCCGAATCCTATTTCATCTTTATTGAACTACCTCCCAAAGTACAGGAGGCGTTCATAGCGGCAGTCTAAGTATTCTATGATCCAGTTAGCGGTGTTTTGTTTTATGTTTTGCCATTTTATTCAGAAGTCGCGAACCGGAGTTCGCTCTCGCTAAATGTCGATGGCCCAATAAAGGAAAACGTAGATGTCAGATGAACTCATTCAAATTGAAACGCCTTTCGCGTTTAATGAAGAAAACCAACGTGAATTCGACGAGTTGATAGGGCGGTATCCCGTTAAAGAAGCGGCGATGCTGCCGACACTCCATATCGCACAGAGGCAGGCAGGTTACATTAGTCCTGCTGTCATGAAGTATGTCGCAGAGCAACTTGAGGTTACTGTGATGAAGGTCAAGGATGTCGTTACTTTCTATCCGATGTTCTTTGAAGAGCCGGTAGGAGAGTACGTCATTCGGGTATGCCACACCCTTCCCTGTGCATTACGAGACTGTAAGGGCGTTTTGGAGCATCTTAAGTCGAAGTTGGACATGGATATCGCTTCCGAAACGAATCTCGCGAAAGGCACAACTGCTGACGGTAAGTTCACGCTCATGAAAGTGGAATGTCTCGCCTCGTGCGATGTCGCTCCTGTTATCATGGTGAATGACGATTTGTATAAAAATTTGACACCGGAAAAGGTTGATGAACTTTTGGCGAAGCTTGCAAGCTAAAACTTGCTATACTGCTATACTAAAGTTAGATAATTTGTAGGGGAGAAAGTATGGTTCAAGAAAGACGCATTCTCTACGAGCATCTGGATGTGCCTGATATTAACACGTTCGATGTTTTTCGGCAATACGACGGCTACACGCGCTTTGAAAAGGCAATTGCGGAATATCAACCAGACGATATTGCCAAAATGGTGATGGATTCCGGGTTGAAAGGTAGAGGTGGTGCAGGATTCTCGACGGGCTTGAAATGGAGTTTCGTTCCAAAAGATATAAAACCGTGTTACCTCTGTTGCAACGCTGACGAAAGTGAACCAGGAACGTTCAGTAACCGCTACGTTTTGGAAAAGAATCCACACTTATTGATTGAAGGCATCCTGATTTGCTGCTATGCGATGGGCATTGAGACAACTTATATCTACATTCGGGGTGAATTCACCCTTGGGAAAAAAATGTTGGATGCTGCTATCAAGGAGGCATACGAAAAGGGATACCTCGGCAAAGACATTCGTGGTACAGGACTCAACATTGACATCTATTCACACCCAGGAGCCGGTGCCTATATCTGTGGCGAGGAGACAGGACTCATTGAATCTCTTGAAGGCAAACGTGGGCAACCTCGAAACAAACCTCCGTTTCCTGCTGTTGAGGGTGTGTTTGGGAAGCCAACCGTCGTACAGAATGTTGAGACCCTGTGCAACCTACCTTTCATCGTTGGCAACGGCGTTGAGTGGTACACCCAGATGGGACCGACGTATGCCGATACGCGAGCTAATCCGCCGACACCCGATCCCAACACGGGCACGAAGCTTTATTGCATCAGTGGTGATGTTAACGAACCGGGTGTTTATGAACTTGATCTCGGCTTGACATGTTCAGAACTCATTGAGGTCGCGGGTGGCCTGCGCGGGGAAGAGGTAAAGGCAGTTATCCCAGGTGGTAGTTCCGCACCGATTTTAACACACTATGAGTTGGATACGCGACTTGATTTTACTTCGCTCACGCTTGCTAAGTCGATGCTCGGTTCCGGCGGTATCATTGTTATGAACGAGACTCGGAATATCGTCGATTGCTTGCTCAATATCATGAAGTTCTACGCCCATGAATCTTGTGGACAGTGTACACCGTGCCGCTGGGGAACTCCGTGGGTGCGGGATATTGTCCAGCGCATTGCCGACGGAAACGGACGAAAAGACACTATGACACGTCCCAAATTCGGGGTCGCTGAAAATGGTAGATGGGGCGATACCGGTGAGACAGAAGAAATCTACGAAGACTTAGATTTGCTGGAAAGTGTCGCCAATAATATTGCGAATGTGGATACAATGACGTGGAATACGATTTGTGTCTTTGGCATCGCAGTTTCCTGGCCCGCCGTGAGTTATATGCGTAAGTTCCGACCCGAATTTGAAGCCACTATCCGAGAAGGTAAGCTTGTCACCCTACCTGTTGCTGAGGCGACCGTCCCACCGGAGGAAAATTACGCGTATCAACAGCGGTTTGTTCCGAAGGAGTTCGCTGACCTGTAGGATTTTTAAAGGAAAATTAATAAATGGCATTTGTTAAACTGAACGACCTTGAAATAGAGGTTGAAGATGGAACGAATGTAGTCGAGGCGGCAAGAGAACATGGCATTGAAGTCCCTCACTACTGTTATCACCCAGGGTTGAGTCGACCTGCCAATTGCAGAATGTGTCTCGTTGAGCCGCACGTTTTTTTTCCACCTGCTGGTGCGATCGTCCCTGATCGGCAGCTTGCAACGGGGTGTACGACAGTGCTTAGAACAGCACCGCCCGATAGGAAACTGGATGGAAAATACGACTTTATTGTCCGCACAGACAGTGAGCGCGTCAAAAAGGCACGCGCGGACATATTGGAATTTCTGCTTGTGCATCACCCCCTTGATTGTCCTGTCTGTGATCAGGCTGGTGAGTGTGACCTGCAAGACTACTCACATCGACACGGACACGATAAGAGTCGTTATCTTGAGGTCAAAAATGTTCCACCTAAGAAAGACTTAGGACCCGATGTGCTGCTTTACGCAACGCGCTGCGTTGTCTGCACCCGGTGTATCCGATTTGCGGATGAGGTATCTGGGACGGGCGAATTAGGCTTAGTCCACCGCGGCTCCCACGACGAAATTGATATTCCAAGAAGTCATGAGGGTGTCCCTTTGCAACTGCTGGATAACAAATTGGCAGGGAATGTTGTTGATATTTGTCCTGTTGGGGCATTGATTAGCAAAGATTTCTTGTTCAAGTCTCGTCCTTGGTTTTTAGAGAAAGCGGACAGCGTTTGTTCAGGATGTAGTGTCGGTTGCAATATCACCGTAGAATATAAAGCCGATGGTGTGTACAGGATCAAGCCCCGCTTCCACGAAGATATTAACCAACATTGGATGTGTGACGATGGTCGCCTCGGTTACCACTATGTGAACAGCGATGACCGACTCCAACTTCCACTTAAACGGGTTGATGAGGAACTCACTCCAACGCATTGGAGAGATGCCTTAGCAGTAATTACAGAAAAATTGTCGGAAATGGAAACTGAGGACATTGTTGTTATCGGTTCTGCACAGGGTACAAATGAAGACAACTACGTTTTACAACAGTTCGCACATGATGTGCTGAAAACAACGCAGTTGGGACTCTTTGGGCAGCTGACCGGTGAAGAACACAAGTTTCCACAATTTACAATTGAAGCCGACAAGAATCCTAACACGGCAGGGGCGCGAACGATACTCGGTTCTGCGAATGGTAACGTCGTTTTAGAGGGTGATGCGCTTTGGGAGAAGGTATCGGGTGCGAAAGTCGTTTACCTCGTGAGTGGTGGACCGGAACGTCCTCTTGAAGATGCTGAAAAAGCGGCGTTGGAGAGTGTTGATTTCCTTATTGTGCAAGATGTTTTGCCTTCAGAAGCCACACAGTTGGCAGATGTGGTTCTACCGGGAACAACCTTCGCCGAGAAAGATGGCACCTTCACTAATTCGACAGGTTGGGTGCAGCGGATTCGTAAGGCGATTGACCCACCGGGTGAAGCGCGTGTGGATTGGGAAATTACGCAGCAGCTTGCCAAGCAGTTGGGCGGTGAGATGAATTATCACTTTGCCGGTGAGATTGCCTTGGCAATTGCAGAGGAGGTCCCTGAGTATGCAGATGCAACGCATCAAAAAATTGGAGATGCGGGGATTAAGTTAGCAGACAGTGATTAGTAAAAAGCTTGGTTTTTGGAAACATTAAAACCAAATTGTAGCCTGCATTCTCACTGCGAAGCAGGCGCAGGCGGATATGGGGAGGCGCGTTAGAGTCAGCACCCATGTCCTTTCTCCGCAAGGAATAGTAAAAAAATGGAAAATTCACAACTTCTCGTTTTAATCCTCAGTTCAATCGGCAAGATTCTCATCATCGTACATCTCCTGCTTATTGGTGTGATGGCAATGATTTGGTCAGAACGTCGGGTGAGTGGGTGGATGCAGGATCGGCTGGGACCGAATCGCGTCGGTTTCCAAGGGATTCTACAACCAATTGCTGACGGGTTAAAGTTCCTCTTTAAAGAAGATATTATTCCAGATCACGTAGACAAGCCGCTCTATGTGCTTGCTCCCGCGATGCTCTTGGTGCCTGCGATGGTTACGATTGCGGTCGTGCCATTTGGAAGTGCTATCACGATATTGGGACACGAAATACCACTCCAGATCGCAGATATCAACATCGGTGTTCTGTATATTTTGGCGGTAACGTCCCTCGGCGTTTACGGGGTCGTGCTTGGGGCATGGGCATCTAATAACAAATATTCGCTTTTGGGCGGTTTGCGTTCATCTGCACAGATGATTAGTTACGAACTAACGCTCGGCTTGGCAATTATTGGCATCTTGATGCTAACGAGTTCTCTCAGTCTTCGTGAGATTGCCAAGGCGCAAGGCGCATACCCGTGGGAGTGGAATTTCCTGATTCATTTCCCCGCATTTCTGGCATTTACAACAGCGATGTTTGCGGAAACAAATCGATTACCTTTTGATCTCGCTGAAGCGGAACAGGAGCTTGTCGCAGGCTATCATACCGAATACAGTAGCATGAAATTTGCTATGTTTTTCATGGCGGAATACATGAACATGATTGTTGGATCCACTGTGGTGGTGACACTCTTTTTAGGTGGATGGCATTTCTTCGGTTTAGAAAATATGGGTGGTCCTGTATGGAGCGGACTTATCTCGTTCGGTATCTTTTTTGTCAAAACAGCGATTTTCCTATTTGTATTTATCTGGGTGCGATGGACGCTTCCTCGGTTCCGCTATGACCAACTTATGAATTTCGGTTGGAAATTCCTAATGCCTGTCGCCTTGTCTTCAATCGTCGTAACCGGCACTTTATGGATAACGACTGGCTCTCGTCTGATCGTAGGGATCGGCAATGTGGTCTCCGCGTTTATTGTTGCATCTATTGTCGCAGGACTCCTTGTAATGAAGACACCTAAGCCGACAATCCAGGATAGCGACAATCAACTCACCCCAACCGCTCTTGACGCAATAGAATAGGAGGCAGGCTGATGAATGCAGAACAGATTCTATTTATTCTCTTTGGAGCGGTCTCGCTGATTGGCGCGATTGCTGTAATCTCGTTTCGACATCCGATTTATAGCGCGCTTTCGCTTATTGTAACATTTTTTGCGCAAGCAGGGCTTTTTATCCTACTGGGCGCACACTTTGTTGCGGCTGTACAAGTAATTGTCTATGCCGGCGCGATCATGGTCCTATTTCTCTTTGTAATTATGCTTCTGAACTTGGGTACACTCTCGGTGAAAGGGGCTCTTGGAGGGAAGCTGAAGGGATTCGCTATTATCTTAGGCATTCTCTTTGCCGCTGAAGGCATCTATATCGCAGTGAATTCGCTCAACGACACCGCAGTGGCATCGGCAGAATCTACGGCGGCAGCGGTAACGACAACCACTTATGACATTGGTGAACTCTTGTTCAGCAAGTACCTCTTACCGTTTGAGGTTACCTCGCTTATCTTGTTGGCGGCATTGATTGGTGTTATCGTCTTGGTAAAACGCGATAGTCAAGAAGAGAGTTAAGTCAGTAATCAGTAGATGAGATGTTTACCGTCATAGCGTCAAAAACGTAGCCGACGTTGGTTAACCCGCAAGAAGAATTAAATCTTGATGTTCAAAGCATATAGCCCGTAACGTAGTGGAGGGCGGATTTGAGAAAGGCACGTTAAAGTCCAAACCCATGTCGTTTAACCGCAAGGAAAGTTAAAAAAATGTCGTTAGAATATTATCTCATATTGAGTGCGCTCTTGTTTACAACCGGAGTCATCGGGGTCCTCATCCGCAGGAACGCCATTATCATCTTTATGTGTATTGAATTGATGCTGAATGCGGCGAATCTCGCCTTTGTAGCTATCAGTCGTAGCCTCGGTGAAGCAACGGGACAGGTGTTCGTTTTTTTTGTAATGACTGTCGCTGCTGCTGAAGTCGCGATTGGGCTCGCAATTATTGTCAGTGTCTTCAAACATCGACAGACGGTTAATGTGGATGAAGTTAATTCGTTGAAGGGCTAAGCAAAATTGGTTATCGGTTATCAGTTAAAGAAGATTCTGAGAACCAATAGAAGGATAAAAAATGACAATAGAATTAATTGTTATCCTGTTAGTTGCCCCACTTGTTGGGTTCCTGATTAACGGGTTATTAGGACTTGCAGAAAATAAGGGGCTAAAAGGTAACGAGCAACTCAGCGGCTGGATAGGTTCGCTTGTGGTGCTTGTGTCTTTAGTCTGTTCGATTATCGCTTTTGCCAGTTTGCACGGCGGTGCTGCTCCATTCGATGAAACGCTGTATGAATGGATTACAGGCGAGTCGTTCGCTTTCAACATCGGGTTCCGTGTGGACGCGCTAACGTCAGTAATGTTGTTAGTGATTACAGGTGTTGGGTTTCTTATCCACGTCTATTCGATCGGCTATATGCATGGTGATGAAGGATATACACGCTATTTTGCCTATCTGAACCTGTTCATCTTTGCCATGCTAATCTTGGTCCTCGGAAACAACTATCTGATGATGTTCGTTGGGTGGGAAGGCGTTGGACTCTGCTCATATCTCCTCATAGGATTCTGGTATGAAAAGCAAACGGCGACAGATGCGGGGAAAAAGGCGTTCATCGTGAACCGGATCGGTGATTTCGGATTCCTGTTGGGGATGTTTACCCTGTTTGCTGCGTTTGGAACCCTTGATTTCACATCGATATTTGATGCCGCTGAGGCGGATAATTTCCAGAAAGTTTTTGGTGCGAGTACCCTCGTTATAGCGACCTTGCTACTTTTCGTTGGCGCGATAGGTAAATCGGCGCAGATTCCGCTCTATGTATGGCTTCCGGACGCAATGGAAGGTCCCACCCCTGTCAGTGCCTTGATTCACGCTGCGACAATGGTGACGGCGGGTGTCTATATGATAGCACGCTCGGCTGTGCTTTACAATATAGCACATACCGGCGAAGTGGTCGCTTGGATCGGCGTTTTGACTGCGTTCTTCGCGGCAACGATAGCACTTACCCAGAACGATATAAAACGCATCCTCGCCTATTCCACCGTGAGTCAACTCGGGTATATGTTTCTCGGTGTTGGCGTTGGAGCTTATGCATCTGGCGTTTTCCATTTAGTAACGCACGCCTTCTTTAAAGGGCTGATGTTCCTCACCGCTGGTAGTGTGATGCACGCGATGGCGAATGAATTGGATATGCGGAAGATGGGCGGTTTAAGGTCAAAAATGCCGATAACACATTGGACCTTTTTAGTGGGGGCACTTGCCATTGCCGGATTTCCGTTTCTAAGCGGTTTCTGGAGCAAAGATGAAATCTTGCACAGTGCCTGGGGGAGTTCGCCTATTATTTACGCCATCGGTTTAGTCACGGCGTTCTTAACGGCGTTTTATATGTTCCGTCTGATTTTCGTGACATTTTATGGTGAATCTCGTGTTGACTCCGATGTTGCTTCGCATCTGCACGAATCGCCACCAATCATGTGGGTACCGTTGGCAATTCTGGCGATTCCTTCTGCTTTAATCGGCTTACTATTGGGATGGGGTGGACATGATAGTTGGTTCCATCACTTCACGAAGGGTGTTTTTCCAGAGGCGCACCATGAGGCATCGGGTAATGTGATCTTGTTCATGGCGATTTCATCTGTAGTCGGTTTGGCAGGTATTGCGTTCGCATGGTCGCGCTACCGAGAAAAAACACCGTCTGACGAACCTACCAATGCACTCCATAAGCTTCTTGCGAACAAGTATTATGTTGATGAAGTGTATAACGCCCTGATCGTGCAACCGATTAAAAACGGTTCCCATTACCTGCTCTGGCGGATTGTAGATAACGGCATTATTGATGGAATCGTCAACGGTGTGGGGTCTATTATCCGATTTATTGGTGGGACGTTGCGCCGCCTCCAGACAGGACTTGTCCAAGTCTATATTGTATCAATGGTTTTCGGAATTGTGTTATTCCTCGCATACTATCTGTTTTTTACGTAGCCCGTTTGTATTTTAAATGTGAACCCTCCTTCTTTGAGGAACACTGATGGAGGAAGAAAATGAAACAGAAAACTTTTCGACCGCGGGATATGCTCAACAAAGAAGTTGCCGGGATCTGTGGGGTCGCAAGGTTGACAGATAAAGCGCGAGTTGCCCACGCTGGAGAAATCGGACGTTATAAATACGGTGCTGATTCCAAACAAGATATGGTGATTTTATCCTTCCTCGGCATCTCAGCAGAGGCTTTTCAGGAAGCGGCTGTGCAAATTGACAATGATGTCAGGCTGGGTGCGTGGGTTCTGGACAACTGTGGAAGATCAGATAAAGATATTTCCACCTTCAACCGTAAGTTAAGAACTTGGTGGAAAAATAAAATACCCGCAGACAGTTTCTCGAAACGCCGCCGCGAATTGGGGCAGCAAGAAGAAAATAGGATGCGGTATTGGCTTTATCCTTGGTTCTGGCGGTAATTTATTCCTTTTAAGAGGAAATCGCGATCGGTAGGTTGTGCCTATCGACGGAAGTTAAGATACCCTAAAGGAGGTTTCCTTGTTACTTTCGATAGTCATCTTTTTACCACTGCTCGGCGTGATAGCGATCGCGTTGCTCAGAGGACTCGGTGCATCCGCTGTCAAAGGCATTGCACTTGTCATTGGACTCCTGACGTTTATTGTTTCGTTGGGACTTTACACCGGGTTTGACGCAACGACTGGAACGTTCCAAAACGTCACACAGCAGGCATGGATTCCCGGTTTAGGTACAAGTTACCACATCGGCATCGATGGTATTTCGCTATGGTTAGTGTTGCTTACAACTTTCCTGACACCGGTGTGTATCCTTGCTGCATGGAACTCAATCGACAAAGGGCTAAGCGGTTTTATGATGTCCCTCCTCGCTCTTGAGACTGGGATGTTGGGCGTTTTCTGTGCTTTGGATCTGTTCCTCTTCTTTGTATTTTGGGAGTCAATGTTGATTCCGATGTACTTCCTCATCGGTATTTGGGGCGGAGAACGTCGAATTTATGCAACTGTGAAGTTCGTTCTTTATACAATGGCGGGCAGTGCACTAATGCTTGTTGGCATTTTGGCACTGTATTTCCAAAACAATAATAGTTTCGACCTCACGACGCTCAGCGGTCCATTTGAACATTCAAATCTATTATTCCTTGCGTTTTTCATTGCATTTGCCATTAAGGTCCCGCTTTTTCCTTTCCATACGTGGCTACCAGATGCCCACGTTGAAGCCCCCACAGTCGGAAGTGTAATCCTTGCTGGGGTGCTGCTAAAGATGGGTACCTATGGGATCATCCGGTTTTGTCTACCACTTTTTCCCGATGCAGCGACTGAATTCACTCCATTGATAGTACCGCTGGCTGTAATTGGCATCATTTACGGCGCATTGGTGGCGATGGTTCAACCGGACCTGAAAAAACTGGTCGCATATTCCAGTGTGAGTCACCTCGGTTTTGTAGTGTTAGGGTTATTTTCAAAAAATCCCGCTGGTATTCAAGGAAGCGTCTTGCAAATGATTAATCATGGCTTGAGCACAGGCGCGTTGTTCCTTTTGGTCGGAATGATTTATGAACGACGACACAGCAGAATGATTGTAGATTTCGGGGGGTTGGCGAAGCGAATGCCGATCTTTGCTACGATTTTTATGGTTGTGACATTATCGTCAATTGGGCTACCGGGTTTGAATGGATTCGTTGGCGAATATATGATACTGCTCGGCAGTTTTGTTCAGGGAGCTTTCTCAAAGATATATGTAGTGATAGCAACAGCAGGTGTAATTCTGGCAGCCGTGTATATGCTGTGGATGTTCCAACGGGTGATGTTTGGGACACTGGATAAGACAAATGAAGCTTTGCCCGATCTGAACGCACGCGAGATCGTTGTGATGCTTCCAATACTACTGTTCATCGTCTGGATCGGCGTTTATCCAAAACCTTTCCTGAGTAAGATGGAGAAATCAGTAGGTCTTGTCGTAACGCAGGTGCAAACCGAAGCGACTATGGGGCGTTCGGGAGAACAAATACTACAAGACACCGAACTCGCTCTACAGGGAACACAGCGTGTCCAACATAAAAAGATTGAAAAGGAGGCAGAGACGAAGTAAGTGAAGTTTAAACTTGCATCAGGACTTATTCTTTGTGTGATTTTGGGACTTATGCTGTCGGTTTCAATGGAAGCCTTCGGCGCAGATGACGCACACCACGGTCATGGAGTAGACGGTGCGAAATTGCCTATTTGGAGTATCATTCCGTTTGTGGGTATACTCCTCTCTATTGCGATTTTCCCACTTGTGTTGGATTCCCATTTTCTGGTCCACCACGGCGGAAAAATGTCATTGGTTTGGGCGTTAGCCTTCGCACTTCCGTATCTCATAGCGTTTCGAGGAGAAGCGTTTTACGACATTCTGCATATCTACCTGATAGACTATATCCCGTTCATTATCCTGTTGTGGGGCTTGTTCACGGTAGCGGGTGGGATTCTCGTACGTGGTACATTGCGTGGGACACCATTAGTTAACACGCTCTTACTGCTTATCGGGACCGCCATCGCCTCGTGGGTAGGCACAACAGGCGCGTCAATGCTCCTCATCCGCCCCCTCATTCGAGCAAACGCATATCGGCAGAACAAGATTCATCTGATTGTCTTCTTCATCTTTCTCGTGAGTAACATCGGTGGTTCTTTAACACCGTTAGGCGATCCACCGCTGTTTTTGGGATTCTTGCACAACGTGCCTTTCTTCTGGACGACGACGGCTCTTTTCCCTCACATGCTGTTTATTAGCATTATCCTAATTGTGCTGTTCTTTGTATTAGACACATTCATGTTTAAACGGGAAGGTGGTGTTGTGCCAGACGATGGTACCAACGAACCAATCCGTGTAGACGGACTTTTCAACCTCGTCTTCCTCCTCGGCATCGTCGTTGCTGTCTTAATGAGCGGCAGTTTCAAGTGGGGAGAAGTCAATATCTTTGGTGTGCATGTATACTGGCAGAATATTGCACGCGATGTGTTGATTGTCGTCATGGGGCTGTTATCTCTCAGATTCACACCCTTTACGGGTGAGTTGCGTCAGGCGAACGAATTTTCGTGGGAGCCAATTGAAGAGGTTGCAAAGGTGTTCGCTGGCATTTTTATGACCATTATTCCGGCGTTAGCGATTCTGAAAGCCGGTGAAAACGGCGCGTTACGTGGGTTAATTGGGGCGATAAAAGAACCGATGCACTATTTCTGGATAACGGGTATTCTGTCGAGTTTCTTAGATAATGCCCCGACTTATCTGACCTTTTTCAACACAGCACTCGGAAAATTGCATCTCACTGAAGCCGTAATACCGGAAATTTTGTCTGGACAATTGACAGGTCCCGAGCACTTAGAGTTCGTCAAATTGCTAACGGCTATTTCTGTTGGAGCGGTGTTTATGGGTGCAAATACCTATATCGGCAATGCCCCCAATTTCATGGTGAAGGCAATCGCGGAACAAAGCGGTATCCGCATGCCGAGTTTCTTTGGATATATGCTCTGGTCGGTGGTAATTTTAGTCCCGCTCTTTGTGATTGTGACGCTTGTGTTCCTGCGCTAACGCACTTAAGACTACAAAAGGAGGTTTTAAATGCCAATAGAGATTAACTGGCAGTTACTGATGCCGGAGCTGGTTATCGCTTTAACGTTGCTCATCGTCCTCGTTTTTGATCTGTTTGACTCCATTTCAAAATCGATTCTCGGCTGGATGACGATCGTTGGAGCTGGAATCGCGCTATGGGTCTCTATCCAGATGCATCAAGCAGGCACAGTTGGCACCCAGTTCAACGATATGTTCAAGGTGGATAATTTCTCTCTCTTCTTCAACACTATTTTCCTTGTTTCGACGATTTTGGTCGTTTTGATCTCGATGAGTTATTTGGGCAAGGATGATAGAAAGCAGGGTCCTTATTACCTACTTATTCTGCTGGCGACGCTTGGCATGATGTTGATGGCTGCAGGCAATGAGTTGATTATCGTCTTCCTCGGATTGGAACTGATGTCATTATCGTTGTATGTATTGGCAGGTTATTTTCGAGATAACCCTGCTTCAAGTGAGGCGGGGATGAAATATCTATTGCTCGGTGCATTTGCAAGCGCGTTCTTCCTCTACGGGATCGCCCTTATTTACGGGGGTGCCGGAACGACGAATGTCCCCGCAATCGCTGAAGCAATTACTACCGAGAATAAATCGCCACTGTTGTTAGCAGGAATGTTCCTTCTTATTGTCGGATTCGGATTTAAGGTCGCCATTGTTCCGTTCCATCAATGGGCACCTGATGTTTACGAAGGCGCGCCCACAACGATAGCAGCGTTTATCTCCGCCGGACCAAAGGCGGCTGGGTTTGCGGCGTTCCTCAGAATTTTCATGGAAGCATTACCAAATTTGCAAGTCGAATGGAGTGGCGTTGTCATAGTGTTGGCGATGTTAACGATGACGGTTGGAAATGTCATCGCGATTGCGCAGACAAGCATAAAACGGATGCTCGCTTATTCGAGTATTGCCCACGCGGGTTACGTCCTAATAGGCTTGGCGGCTGCAAATAACGATGGGATCTCCAGCGCGATGCTGTATCTGCTCGTTTACTGTGTGATGAATATTGGTGCATTCGGTGCGGTCATCTTGGCGAAAACAGACGATGGCGAGAGTCTTATGATTTCCGATTACGCAGGACTTGGTCTCCGAAAACCGTTACTTGCTATGTTTATGACGATCATGCTTTTGTCACTCGCCGGTTTTCCGCCGACTGCTGGGTTCGTTGGAAAATTCTATATTTTCAAATCTGCAGTTCAGGCAGGACATATCTGGCTTGTTATTGTCGGCGCCATCAACACTGCAATATCGGCGTTCTACTATCTCCGTGTTGTTGTGACGATGTATATGCGTGAACCAGAAGAGGAATTGCCGTTCGCGTCGTATCCGGGCACACTTGTTGTGGGGTTGGTCCTCGCGGCGATTGGTGTATTGCTTATCGGTATTCTGCCCTCGCTTATGCTGAATCCAGCACAGAATTCTGTTTTTTAATCGCAGTCAGAAGAATGACTATCAGCCGTCAGCAATCGGTTCCATCAGTCACAAGGGGAAACCTTTGCTAAATGAAAACCTCTTAACCGACAGTCGGCAGTGAGCATAGCGAACACCTGATAGCCAATATAATACCGATAGATATTAAATTGAAGTGTGGAAAGATAGAAGGTTGATTCCTCGGTCTTCCACACTTTTGTTTTTCCCTTGCCGAAATACAAAGCAAGGGATTTTGCATAAGTCTTAAGAGAAACGAAAAAGAGGAAGTTATGTCAGACGTTAGATTAGGCTTTATCGGCACAGGTGGCAACATGAATCGCCACTTGCGCGAGTTAACCGAGATTGGCGGCACAAAATTCGTTGCCTTTTGTGATATTGTAGTGGAGAAAGCGGAGCAGGCTGTTACCCAATACGGTGGTAAAGCCTATGGGGATTATAATCAGATGCTCGCGAGTGAGGAATTGGATGCCGTTTATATCTCAATTCCGCCGTTTGCCCACGGGGCACCCGAGCGCGCGGTCGTTGCTGCCGGACTGCCGATGTTTGTAGAGAAACCGGTGCACATGGATGCCGACGAAGCAAAAGAGATCGCGGCTGAAGTCGAAGAGAAAGGGATCATCACTGCTACTGGGTATCAGGAACGCTACCTTGATATTATCGACAAGGCGCAGGAACTTCTCGCTTCTCGACGCGTCGGGTTCTTCATGGGCTACTGGATGGGTGGTATGCCGGGTGGATGGTGGCGCGAGAAGGCGAAATCCGGTGGACAGCACACGGAACAGACGACACACGAATTTGATATGGCGAGGTACCTCTTCGGTGAAGTTAAAACGGTCTACGCTGTCGCACGCAATGATATGATCCCAAATGCCGATTACGATATTGAGGAAGCATCTGCCGTTTCATTGCAATTTGAGAGTGGAGTCTTCGGTATTATGTTTTCCGCCTGCTTCACGACGAATGGGATGCGACGTTCCGGCTTAGACATTTTCTGTGAGGACGGTTCGCTTGAATACCATCTCCGTAGTGCCCTTGTGCTCTCCACTGCTGATGAGACGACTACGTGGAATCCGAAAAACAATTGCACAATTGACATGGACAGCACTTTTATTCAGGCAGTCCGCACAGGTGATGGCAGTGCAATCCGATCCCCTTATTCCGATGCCGCTAAAACTGCTATTTTGTCCATCGCTGCCAATGAGTCTCTTGAAACGGGTCTACCTGTCCATTTAGGATAGTTGAAAGACTTTTACCCATTGTATCCTGTCCTTGCATCCCTTGTCTGCAATGTGCTAAAATTGGTAAAGTGACTTTTTAAGTGCCAGAGAGGGTCGGAATTTCTGTAGGAGGGAACTCCGATTCCCGACTTTCCCTGACGGAGAACCAATGAAAATGGAATACCAACTTAACCTTCCCATCACAGGGATGCACTGCGAAAACTGTGCAAGCACCATCACACGTCATCTTAAAAAGATGGATGGTATCCTTGCCGCAGAGGTCAGCCTCGCCACTGAATATGCCGCTGTTACCTTTGATGCATCCACGCTCAGCGAGGAAGCCATCGTCGACAAGATCCGAGATCTCGGTTTTGACGTAGTTGATGCGGACGAAGAAGACGCAGCTCGCGCTAAGGAGTTCCGACGCCAAAAGATGCAATTCATCGTCGGGGTCATCTTCACGCTCCCACTTTTCCTGATCAGCATGGGTAGAGATATGAACCTGTTAGGCGCGTGGGCATCAGCAAACTGGGTTAACTGGCTCATGTTTGGTTTAGCGTTACCTGTGCAGGGTTATGTTGCTTGGGACTATTACATTGGCGGATTTAAAGCCTTACGCAACCGATCTGCCAATATGGATGTCCTTGTCGCTATGGGTTCATCTGTGGCGTTTCTCTATAGCCTCACTGTAACGATCGCATTAGGGATGGGCGAGGGAGCGCGCTTCGGGACTCACGTCTATTTTGAGACTGCCGCTGTTATCATTACATTGATTAAGTTAGGGAAACTTCTTGAAGCACGTGCCAAAGGTAAAATAAACGCAGCCCTCAAAAAACTTCCTCAACTTTCCCCTAAAATAGCGTGCCGCTTAGAAAACGGCGAAGAACAGCACATTCCTATTGAACAGGTCGGCGTAGGAGATGTCCTTCTTGTACGTCCCGGCGAAAGTATTCCTGTTGATGGTGTGGTGCGCAGCGGCAAAAGTGCCATTGATGAAAGCGTCTTTACCGGAGAAAGTCTGCCCGTAGATAAAGGACCCGGCGACCCTGTGACCGTAGCGACGATGAACCAGAGTGGAATGCTCACAATGGAAGCGACACATATCGGGACAGAAACGGCACTTACCCGTCTTGTCCAATTGGTACATACAACACAACAGAGCAAACCTCCTATCCAACGCGCCGCCGATGCGGTCACAAATGTGTTTGTGCCTGTCGTCAGCGGGATTGCCGTTGTGACGTTTCTCGTATGGTGGTTCCTCATCGGAGAAGGATTCACCCCAGCAATGCTCCGTTTAGTTGCGATTCTTGTCACAGCTTGCCCTTGTGCATTGGGACTTGCCACGCCAACTGCCGTTATGATGGGAACCGGTATTGGTGCGCAGCGCGGTATCCTCTTCCGAAACGGTGAGGCACTTGAGCGCGCTGGAGAGTTAACCACAATTGTCCTCGATAAGACAGGCACCTTGACAGAGGGAAAACTCACGCTTACGGATATTCTCACGGATGAAGACGAATCAGAACTTCTACAACTATCCGCTGCTGCGGAACTTGGTAGTGAACACCCTATCGGAAAGGCGGTTGTCCAAGCGGCTAAGGAACGTGGACTGGATATCGCTACACCGAGTCAGTTTGAAGCCGTCACTGGACACGGTATCACGGCACAGGTCGGTGAAAATAGTGTCATCATCGGCAATTTATCCTTAATTCAACAGCACAACACTCCGACAAGGAGATTTGAAGAGGACGCAGAACGTCTACAAACCGAGGCGAAAACCATCCTATGGATTGCCGTTGATGGGCGAGTTGTTGGACTTCTGGCGGTTGCAGACACATTGAGATCTGAGGCACAAGCTGCAGTCTCGGAACTCTACGAACTTGGATGTACTGTAACAATGATGACAGGGGATAACCGTGTTACGGCTAATGCGATTGCCAAGGCTACGCGAATCGGCGATGTCATGGCAGAACTCAAACCTGAAGATAAAGCAGCAGCCGTTAAAAAGTTACAATCAGAGAATAGTGGACTCGTCGCGATGGTAGGTGACGGTATCAACGATACCCCAGCATTGGCACAAGCCGATATCGGAATTTCACTCGGCACAGGGACCGATATTGCCAGAGAAACAGCACACGTGACGCTCATGCACAGCGATTTGCGTGGACTCGCCGATGCAATTCGGCTCAGCCGCTCGACGATGCGCACGATTAAACAGAACCTTTTCTGGGCCTTCTTCTACAATGTCCTTTTAATTCCAGTCGCCGCGGGTGCGCTTTACCCGCTATCTTTCGTACCTATGATGTTTCGAGAACTACATCCGATGCTTGCAGCGTTTGCGATGGCGTTTAGCAGTGTATCTGTTGTGCTAAATAGCCTACGACTGCAATGGAAAAAGATCTGACACACAATGTTACTGGATTGATGGTGAGATTGAAGAGGCGTAATGCTCAACTGCGACTAATACCTGTTCCACCGTAATCCCCGCAATCACTGCACAACTACCAGCACCGCACCTTCCGGGATGCCTCCCCGGATGACACGGATTGCAACCCAAATTTATCCCACTCTGTACAACCGTCCGTTTGTCTCCGTAGGGACCGCTCCGAATGTGATTCGTTGAGCCGAAAAGCGCGACGACAGGTGTCCTCACAGCAGCAGCAATATGCATTGGTCCCGTGTCGTTTCCGATATACACGTCGCATACCGAGATTAATGCCGCGAGATGCCGAAGATCGTCAGTGTGGACAAGAATCGGCGGGACATCCATCATTTCTGCGACGTTCGCTTGAAGTTCGCTTTCGTTTGGACCGGCAAAGAGTAAAATCGTTGCGTTTAGTTTCTCAGCTAAAATACTCGCGGCAGTCGCGTAATTCTTTGCATCCCACAACTTGTAATCCCAATTCCCACCTGGATGAATACCAATTAACAATTGTTCTGATGTCTGACCTGCTTCGGCAAGAAAGTGGCGTGCATTGACATATTCCGTTTCAGTCAACTGTAAGTATGGGGACGCATCCGTTGTGTCAACGCCTTGCCTCTGAAGCACTTCCAGATATCGAGTGACAGCGTGGCGGTTGCTGTCACTGTGTGCCATCCCCCAATGTTCCGCACCGATACACCATGCCATGAGGCTGTCCCGCAAGTTGACAACGAGGTCAAACTTGCCACGTCGTAGGGTTTTTATGAGACGTAGTCTCCCTTTCCAACCGGCGTGTTCACCTCGGTTGTCGTAAACAGCAGTCGCGTCGATGTTGGGATCAGTAGCAAGGAGATCAAATGCTCGCGATCCGACAAGGAAGGTGATATAGGCATCTGGGAAGTGTCTTCTCAGTGGCTGGATAACAGCAGTGGATAGGACTGCATCGCCAATGAAACTGAAACTAAAGACGAGAATTTTCTTCAGCATTTTTTATCAAAGGTTTTTAATCAGGACTTACGCAAATTGCGTAAATAGAAGAAACAACATTGAAGTGGAGAGGGTTTAACGCTTCTCGTCTTTTAACCACGCATCCATCGCTTCCCGCATTGCGTTTTCACAGAACCTGTGAACGCTCTCTATGCTACCAAAAGGGATACTATAGACTTTTAGAACGGTGTGTATTTCCTCAAGTATTTCAGAAACGGCTTTGTTTTGAAAAAGGTTCTCAAGTGTTTCGCGATCTTTTTCTATTACCTCCCACCATTCATAGAGACTGTGAAGATACTGCACGTCACTGAGCGGATCCCGTCCCTGCATGTCCATCGCGTCAATACTGATACCTATAGAGTCAAAAGTTGTTAGAGCCACCATTTCTTTCAAGGTTAAGTCAAGTTCTACTTCGGCGATGTCAAACCAGCACAGCCCGTCGAACGCTTCATCGTCAGCAACGCCGGGAATCTCACGCTCCAAAAACTCCCACGCAACAGCAGTTGCTTTTGCGTCAAGTTTTTCTAAAGCTTCAATAAAGCCTTCTCTGTCGTGCATTGGAATGTCAACAGGACTTACGCAAAATCACTAAATTTCATCTATTCGGACGCATTCGGTGCGGTTGGAAACCGCACCTACCGCGGAAGTGCGTAAGTCCTAGTCAAACAAGTTTAGCATTTTCCAGTTCCTTAAAAAGATTCAATCAGATCAACGGCTGTTGTCAAGCCGTCTTCTGCTTCTATCTGTTCTCCCAAAACCCGCGCACGCGCAGTCATCTTCGGGGTTTCCAGAGCTTGCTGGATCCGTTTCGCCAAGCGTTCGGCGGTAAGGCTGCGGCGATGCAGGTGCCTCGGTGCCACTCCTAAGTCCGACAGGCGTTTTCCCCAATACGGTTGGTCTGCATGGTGTGCTACAACAACAGACGGCACTTTTGCACGACACACTGATGCTGTTGTTCCAGCTCCGCCGTGGTGTACAACGCAGCGACCCTTTGGAAATAGCCACTGGTGTGGCACATACTCCGTACAGAAAATGTCCGGTGGAGTATCTTCTGTGCCGAGTTGTCCCCATCCGGCTTGGATGATCGCGCGTTGCTTTGATTTTTTAACAGCATCAATCAAGATTTCTGTTGTCTCACGTCCGTTTGAGCCTCCCATGGAGCCGAACGAAATAATAACGGGTGGTGGACCCTCTGCTAAAAAATTGACCAGTTCAGTCGGGGGAATATAGGATGGCGACGCAAGATGCCATACCCCCGTGATTCTGTGATTCGATGGAAAATCAGCAGGAGGACAAATAACAGGAGATGCCGCAATGAGGTTCAAGTGGGGTGAATACATCTCATCTAAAATCACTGAGTGCCTCGGTTTTCCGCCAACGGATACAATAAATTGATTAAAAAGCGTATCCACACTTGCTGAAAGGCGGAGTTCTGCCAATTTCCATACAATAGCGTTAAAGGTGCGTCCCCAATTCGGAAACGGATAGGGTGCAAAATCAAGGCATTTTATGGTACTTGGGCAATACGTCACAGTAAGCCACGGGGTTCCGTTTCGGATCGCAGCTTCTTGGGCAGGGATGTCTATTGAGTGGCAGATAACTAAATCTGCTCCTTCTATCGCAGTCGAGCAGTCGTTATACCACTTTCCACCATGCCTTACGATCCCTTCTTCTACGATAAACCGTAGCATGGCAAGCGGGTCGCGCTTGGGAATAATTGCGTCCATCGCTGCATGAAATTCTGGTAAGTCAAAAGAGACCCCTATCTCATGGAATTCCGCACCAATCTCAAGAATCCTGTCTCTATAAAGGGGCAGCGCGCAAACACACACCTGGTGTCCTCTTTCGAGCAAGCGTTTCGATAGTGCCAAGACAGGATAGACATCCCCCGTTGTGCCCCATCCCACGACGACAATCTTCATTCTTCTTTCGCTCCTACAGTTATTTTCGTTGCATCCCAAACCGGATCAACGGGAAGTTTTTTCGTGCATTCCCATCCGATTTTGCACTTATGCGCGCTACAGGGCCAGCACGGCATGTCCCGCCGCACGATAGAGGCGTTTTCGCTCAACGGATGCCACGCGACATGATCAGTGGGACCGAAGATCGCTATTGTCGGTACGTCCAATGCTGCAGCGAGATGCATCGGACCTGAATCGTTGCAGACGACCAAATCGCAGCAGGATAGCAGTGCTCCTAATTCTCGGATTGTTTCTGGCGCGTGGGCTATAGCAGTGGACTGCATCGCTTTCTGAATATTATCCGTTAATGCCTCTTCTCCAGGACCCTGCAAAAGAAGTATTGTGGCGTTATAGTGGTGTGCGAGTCTGTCAGCGAGTTCAGCGTACTGCTTTTCGGGCCAGCGTTTATCGAACGAACTCCCACCTGGATGGATACCGATGAGAAATGGCTCGCCACCGATACCGCATGAAGCATTCCGTGCTTTTGCGGTGGCAATCTCATCAGGCGACAAATGGAATATAAGTTCTCGTTTGCCCTTTCCATTACAGATGAATCGGACGAGTTCTAAGTTTCTATCAACTTCGTGGGTTTCGCCTTTTGGATATTTACCGCGCCACGCGTGTGTGAGTGTGGATTTGAAGCGTTTCTGATAACGTCCTAAACGGTATGGTGCCCCCGAAAGAAAAGCAACGAGATGTGACCACATTGCTGTTTGCATAGCAACTACGAGTTGAAACCGCTCACGACGCAACTTTTGGTAGAATTGGAGTTGTGCTAAAAACCCGCGGTGTTTTCCATCCCGATCAAAGACGAGAATTCTGTCCACATCGGGATTACCGATTAGCACAGAGGCATTAAGTGGGCGCGCTAATACTGTGATTTCCGCTGATGGATAGTTTTCTCGCAACAACGAAATCGCCGGGGTCGAGTTCAGCAAATCTCCGATCCCGTCAACGCGGATGACCAGTATCTTATTAATGTTAGAAAGAGGAGCGTTATTGTCCAGACCGCCGGGTAGCATAACTTTTCCCTTGCCTGCGAGTTAAAGTATTATTTATTATAACATGAAGCAATACAAATGGCAAATTCCAAAGCCATTGTCCTACAGCGGGGACATATCGTTCGTTGTATCAACACCAACGGATATGGTATACTATAACTATGCATCACAGAGCGTCACCTACAACTGAGAGCGACCAGAAACCCTCAGCACTTCGTTTTCTTTTTGGGACTCTCGTCCTCGGTTCAGTCCTCATTATCCTCACCTGTTATTGGATTATCTCTGCAGAAAACCGAGTTGTATGGGAACTAACCGATTTTTCTATTTTTCCGACAGTACTCTTCACCTTTTTTTTACTCGCTCTCATTAGTCCACTCCTCAAAAAAGTATTTAGAGGTTTCGCGCCTACGGCGCGCGAACTTGCGTTGACGTATACGATGGTATCCGTAGCAACTGCGCTCGCTGGACACGACATAGTTCGGCAGTTAGTGCCGATGATTGCCAACGCGGGATGGTTTGCGACACCTGAAAATGAATGGTCAGATCTCTTCTTCCGATTCATGCCGACATGGCTGACGATTACCGATCGGCGGATTCTACAGGGCTACTTTGAGGGTGATGATACGTTTTGGCAGGAACATTACCTAAATGCGTGGATGTGGCCCATTGTGGCATGGAGTGGGTTGGTGATTGTCATCCTATTCATGATGCTGTGTGTCAACATTATCATCAGAAAACAGTGGATTGACCACGAGAAGTTGAGTTATCCTTTGACGACACTTCCGATTGAGTTACTTGGTAATACGTCTACGCTGTTTCGCAATAAGTTGATTTGGCTCGGTTTCGGAATAGCATTTGGACTGGAGATTCTGGCAGGGTTGAACTACCTTTTTCCTGTGATACCTTCACTGAAAATTAAGTATCAACTCTTCTTTTCTGACCGTCCTTGGAACGCAATGGGACGTTTACCGGTCTATGTCTATCCATTTGCAATTGGGTTTGGGTATCTTATGCCGCTGGAGTTGTCGCTGTCATTTTGGTTTTTTTACCTGTTTTGGGGTGCACAGCGCGTCTTTTTCAGTGCAACAGGGTTGACGACCGCTATCAGTTTACAAACGGAGCAACGCTCCGGTGCTTGGCTCGGCATTGGGACACTTGCTCTCGTCACAAGCCGGCGACAGATTCTCGGAGTCCTCGGCGGAGTGTTTTCCTTTAAGTCTAAAGATGGCTTATATCGACTCGCTGTTTTTGGATTGATAATCAGTATGGCTCTTGTGTTAGTTTTCTGGTATTTCGCAGGGTTATCGCCGTGGGTTGCGCTCGGATATTTCGGCATCTATTTGGTGTTATGTCTTGGAATGACGCGCATGCGCGCCGAACTCGGACCGCCGACACATGAACTACATAATGTACATCCGGACAGAATTATGTTACTGTTTGCGGGAAGTCGACCTTTGGGCGCGCAAAACCTAACCAACACGACCCTACTTTCATGGCTTGCGTATGGGTATCGTTGTCATCCGATGCCACATCAATTGGAGGCGTTCAAAATCGGCAGACATTTCCGTTTGCATGAAAGTCGTCTGGTTATTGCCTTGATTGTTGCGTCGATTGTGGGGACAATCATTTCGATTGTTGGGCATGTGGCACTCTATTATGAATACCGGTTTGCACAGTGGGGGGTTGGTGAATTTAACCGCTTGCAAAGTTGGATTATCGCGCCACGAGCACCGAACCTACCGGCTATCCAGCATATAGTATTTGGCTTCCTGTTCACCGGCGTACTGACGTTTCTGAAACGTCAATTTTTGTGGTGGCCCCTCTATCCTGTGGGTTATGCTGTGGGGAACGGTTGGGCTATCGGTTGGATGTGGTTCTCGATCTTTTTGGGATGGCTCTTTAAGCAATTACTCTTCACAGGAGGTGGAGTCCGAGCCTATCGCAGAGCATTACCGCTGTTTTTGGGCTTCGTCTTCGGTCAGTTCCTCGCGGGTAGTCTCTGGAGTTTGATAGGTATAGTATTGAATATGAACATGTACACACTTTTCCCATAAAATTGTGCCATTAGGACATAATGTGTGTTTACACTCAATGTCCTCAAAGGGCGAACAACATATCAGAAGTCTTCTAATGCTTCTGATTCGGATTCAAAAACGCCTATACTCTGCGTCAATCCAATGGTATTGAAGATATTGCGGACTTGTGTAGACGGATGTGCTACTCGTAAAGATTGTCCTTTCTCTCGCATTTTCCAAAGCAGTCTGATGATTTCACCGAACCCACTACTTGTAATGAAACTACGCCGTTCAAAATTAAGCAAGACCTTTTCTGCGTCCTGAACTTCAGTATCGGCGTAAGCTTCACTCAGTATAGGTTCAGAAGCGTCGGTGAGATACCCTGTAATGTCAAATATAGCGATCTTTCCTTCGTGTCGAATAGAGATTTGTGAATTTGCCCTCACAATTTCCTCCTGTAAGATGAGTTCTGAATTTGTTAAATCCGATTATTAGTTGGCGTGCGGTCCGTTAATCTTCGGTAAAAGTTCGCTGAAGCGGTGTATGCTCCGGTTGCTCCCGGACTACTGTCCCGTCATCGAGATGAAGCCATGTCTCAAATTGACGTTCACCTTCCTGTAACGCTATGACACGTGCGCCGCGGGGGAATCCCTCTCTACCGTAAGTATTGTAGCCAGAAGCGCGTCCATAGCACAAGCGGATCCCGTGCAAATCACCCCAGAAATCGTTAACATGTTCGTGTCCGACAAATGTTCCCATGACATCGCCTGCTTCATGCATCGCGGCGAAGAGACCTGTATTAATGCGAGGCGCGCATACGTTCTCATATTTCACCCCATAGCAGGTGTGAAAGTCCCATACCTCGTCATATTCAGGAATTGGGATGTGGAAAAAGGCGAGTGCCGGAAGTGGCTGCCCCGCTTCAGCGGTAAACTTTGCCGATTCTTGCAGATACCAGACAATTTGCTCACGTTTAATCCAATCGTAGCCATCAATATTTGTTTGCGAGTAACTGCCGGAATCGATAAAATAGAGGAGTGCTGCGGATACATTCTCCTGAGAACTTTGGATGGGTAAAACGTAATTTCCGACCCCCGGTATTTCTACCGGTCCTGGTTCCGCGAGAGATAACGCCCCCTCTTGCATAACTGCCATCAACGCGTTGCGATCGGCATTTCCTTCGTCATCGTGATTGCCGAAAACCGCCGCCCACGGAGCACCACATCCTTCTACAATTTTAACAATTTCTCGGAGGGAATCGGCGGCATCGTTGCATCCCCCGCCCGATAAAATATCGCCTGTCAGTACAATTAAGTCCGGTGATTCAGCTTTTGCGACTTGTACCATCAGGTCCGCCGATTGTTGATCGGGTTCTTCACCGTTTTGCCAATGAATATCAGTGAATTGTACGATTTTGAAACGCTGATCGCTGCCGAACTTCAATATATTTTTCACTATCTACTGCTCTCCTTTGCGCGTAATGATAACATAATTCCCAAAAATTACAAGCGAATTCTTTGTTGCCAGAATTGTTTTATATGTTGTCGTGAAAATAGAATGTTCCTTTCTTTTTTATAGAGTCAACTGTGTAAAAAAAGACAGTAAAAAAATTGCATATATCTTCTTTTGCTGGATGAGCAATCTAACACCGCTACTATAATAATCTTGCTATATCCATCTTTACGTGGTAACATATATACGCTATGCTAAATAACTGTTCATTGAACACCTACGACACCCGGACGACTATTCTCTCTAACGAAGAGGTAGCTGAAGCACATTACTTGTTGCGTTGTGAATGTGCTGAGATCGCACAGTATGCACGTCCAGGGCAGTTTGTCCACGTCATGATTTCACAGGATACAGGAATGTTACTTCGCCGTCCTTTCACTATCTATACGGTGGAAGGGCACGAAATAACAATGCTCTATCAGATCATCGGCGAAGGGACAAAGCAATTGTCGGAGATGCCGATGGGCACACCTTTACAAATCTTGGGACCGCTCGGCAATACGTTTAATCTTACCATAAAGCCTGAACCAGCCATCCTTGTCGGTGGGGGTGCCGGTATTGCCTCGCTCATGTTACTGGCTGCTGTGTTGCGCGAAAACGATATACAGACGCTCGGATTAGTCGGTGCCCAGCATCATGCCCGGCTCTTGAGTGTGTCAGATTTAGAATCTATCGGCATTGTAGTACATATCGCTACAGACGATGGGAGCATCGGGCATCAGGGATATGTGACTGATGTCCTCGCGGATTTGCTGAGTGAAACCAAATGGCATCGTCCGACGATTTATGCATGTGGACCGCACGGAATGCTCGCTGCGGTTACAAAAGTTGCGATTGACTTTGAAGTGCCTGCCCAAATTGCTATGGAGAATCGGATGGGATGTGCGATGGGGGTGTGTCTTGGCTGTGTTTGTCCTGTTCAAATAGATGCGAATTGCGTTGAATACCAACGTGTTTGCACCGAAGGTCCTGTCTTTAATGCAACCGACATTGCGTGGGATGTTTTTTAGACGGATGCCAGACGTAAGACGGACAATTAAATATCGGCTTCATTTTACAATTCGCAGGTTGCTGTTATTGCCTGTTTGCATCGTTCTTAAAATAGTTTAATCGTAACCAATATGGTTGAAATTGATCGAGAACCCAATTGTTAAAAACATGGAAACAACATTTTATCAAGAATTAACAACCATTAGTCTCAGCGGCGAGCTTCTTTCCGATGCTACCTGTGAAAAACTACTAACCGCAACGGAGATAGAATTACTCCCACTTCTGGATGCAGCATATCAAGTTCGCAAAACCTACTTTCAGAACGAGGTACAACTGCATATCCTCAACAACGCCCAGAACGGCTACTGTCCAGAGGATTGCCATTATTGCGCGCAGGCAAGTTCTGCAACGGCGGACATCGAAGCTTACCCCTTAAAACCTGATACCGAGATCCTATTAGAAGCTGAACGCGCTTATGAATCTGGTGCGTATCGTTACTGCATTGTAATGAGTGGACGCGGTCCTTCACCAAAACGAGTCGCTCATCTTGCGAAACTCATCCGCACTGTCAAAGCGCATTACCCGATCGAAGTGTGTCTCTCCGCCGGATTGGTGGATGTGGAATCTGCGGGTATCTTAAAGTCCGCGGGATTGGACAGATTAAACCATAATCTGAATACTTCCGAAGCTCATTATCCAAAGATATGTAGCACGCATAGTTATCAGGATAGGATGGATACGTTGCAAGCCGCGCAGACGGTTGGGCTCGCCTGTTGTTCAGGTGTGATCGTCGGGATGGGTGAAGCGGTAGATGACTTAATTAAGGTGTCGAAAGCACTTCGGCAACTTGAGGTCGCCTCACTTCCGGTAAACTTTTTTCTCCCGATAGCTGGCACGCAATTGTCGGGATCTGTTACAGCACAGCGGAGTGTGCCTACTACTTTAACCCCCGATTATTGCCTACGTGTGTTATGTCTTTACCGATTCTTGAATCCTCGGGCTGAGATACGGGTCGCTGCAGGTAGGGAACATCATTTTCGGAGCATGGAAGTGATGGCACTCTATCCAGCTAATTCGATGTTTATAGATGGCTACCTGAATGCGGAAGGCTCGACAGCATCACGCACGCTTGAGATGATTCGGGATGCCGGGTTTACGGTGAAAACAAACGGTGATGATACGGAACAACTCAAGCAGGAAGAAACGGAAAGAAGAGATGTCCTTCTCAAGGAGTTGAGAGTTCTTCGCCCGCGCATGGAATCCGATGCTTAATCGGGCGGTCATACGCCGGATAGGATGAGCCACCTGTTCCCACAGTAGATAAGAATTTATCCAACCTTACCCAATCTGTGTCAAACCGCCCATATACGATTGTAGCACCGCAGGTACACGCACTGTTCCGTCAGGATTCTGATAGGTCTCAAGGAGTGCGATGACAACGCGTGGCAATGCCGTACCAGACGCATTCAGTGTGTGAATGAACTCCAGTTTCGCTCCGGCTTCACGGCGGAAGCGGATATTGGCACGACGTGCTTGAAAGTCCTCGAAGTTGCTGCAGGAGGAGACCTCTAAAAACCGCTGCCGTGCGGGTGCCCAGACCTCAATATCGTAGCATTTCGCTGCGGCAAAAGAGAGTTCCACTGTGCAATGTTGAACGACACGATAAGGCAAACCGAGAGCCTGCAGAACGCTCTCGGCGTTCGCCAATAGCATTTCGTGTTCAGTGTACGAATTTTCGGGCGTGGTGAACTTCACCATCTCCACCTTGTCGAATTGGTGGATACGTTGTAAACCGCGTGTGTCCTTGCCGTAAGCACCCGCCTCGCGTCGGAAACAGGGGGTATAAGCGGTGTAGTAGATAGGTAGTTCATCGCCAGAAAGGATCTCACCTGCGAAGATATTTGTCACGGGGACCTCGGCAGTCGGAATGAGGAACAGATCGCTGTCCGGATTTTCCTCATCTCTATCGCATCGGTACATATCTGCCTCAAGTTTAGGAATTTGCCCGGTCCCTGTCATCGTAGGACGGTTGGCGAGGAATGGCGGTGAGATTTCGGTATAACCGTGTTGGGTCGTGTGCAAATCAAGCATGAACTGAATCAATGCACGCTCCAACCGCGCCCCTAAGCCTTTGAAGATCACAAAGTTGCTTCCTGCGACCTTAGCACCACGTTGAAAATCGACGATATCCAACTGTTCCGCGATTTCCCAGTGCGGTTTCAATTCAAAATCGAAACTGGGCAATTCACCCCACGTTTTGGTTTCGATGTTGTCATCTTCGTTGGTGCCGACGGGTGTGCTTGCCTCTGGCATGTTCGGGATTGTCAACAAGATGGTATCTATCTCGGTTTTAGTAGCGTTGGCTTCGGCGGTGAATTCCTTGATTTTTTGGGAGAGTTCCCGCATCTCCGCGATAGTTTCTGTCGCGTCCTGTTTCGCCTTTTTACGCTCAGCAATTTGTTGTGAAACTTGGTTCTGGTGCGCTTTGAGGGATTGGGTATGTGTCAAATTCTCGCGCCAGCGTGTATCTAATTCTATCAATCTGTCCAAGTCAGCTTCCGTATGGCGATCTGTTAACATCTGGCGTACATCTTCTATATTTTCGCGAATAAACTTAAGATCAATCACGGCGGTGCCGCTCCTCTATTGTGGGTGTTGCTTGAATACCTCTATTCAGGAGTGAGATTCGTAGATTGTTGCTATGTGGTAGATATCTTTTAACGAAAAAACCACAGCATTGTAAAATACAACCTGTGGCTAATTCGACATAATAGAACGGGCCCGACGGGACTTGAACCCGCGACCTCCTGCGTGACAGGCAGGCGCGCTAAACCAAACTGCGCCACGAGCCCATAAAAGCACCTAACAGGTAGGCGGGACAGGACTTGAACCTGTGACCTACAGCTTGTAAGGCTGTCGCTCTAGCCACCTGAGCTACCCGCCCAGAATGAGATTTGGGTATCATCTCACCTTAAGGACCTTATTAAGTATACCACAGAGTTTGGTGTTTGTCAAGAAAAAATTGTGATTTTTTTGAAAAAAAATGAGAGAGAATAACTTTTTTCAAAAAAGTAGTTTTTCAGGTAATCTTCGTGAACGAGTCCTAATTCACTATAAACCCACTTCCGATAGAATTATTCACGTGGCTTGTCGTTTCCACGGTACGGTCGCTCGCCACGCACAAGTACTTTCTTTGGATTATCTTCCGACGCGAGTTCATCAGTACTATGGTAACCGAGCGTCATACTCATCCGCGTTCTATCTGTGCGGTTAATCCCTGCCGAGTGAATTATCATGCTATCTATAGCAAGCAAACCACCCGCTGGCATCGGTAGCGGAATCGCTTGGTTTGCAGCGATTTGCTGAGTTGTTTCGTCCTTAACACTCGCGAACGCAGGTAGATGGTGTGAGCCGGGGACAACCCGTGTGCAGCCATTCTCTAAGTTTGTGTCCTCCAGATAAATCAAGACTGTCGCAATCGTCCGAGACCAATGGCTTACATCGCGATGCAACTCAAGCGAATGCGTTGAACCTGCGTCTCGGAGATAGACGTGATTGTGGCGATTCAGCACAAATTCTATACTTGAACCCAGTAATGATTCCAACGGATTGAGAATTTCATCGCAAGTAATCGTTTCTCGAAAGATGCCACCCCGCTGCCAAACAGCAGAGATTCGGATAATTCTACCGTCTTGTCGAGCAACAGGTTCAACGCCTTCTTCCATGTCTTTCAGCGCAGCTGCTTTAAGTGCCTCTACATGATCCTTAGAGAGTTGCGTCGGAAATCTGATAAAACCGTTGTGGCGAAATAGTTGGATTTCTTGAGGAGTCAGTTCCATCGGTTCTTCTTACCTCGTTTTTAGAGTCAATTATTAGATGTCAGTTTAACGTGAATTGGGAAGAGAGTCAATAGAGAAATAGGGTCGATAAAGTTTCTGAGAGAGCGAAGGCAATTACACCTTGATAGCGTAATTTGGTAACGAAAGATGAATATAATTCGTTCTGTTTTATAGCATATAAAATAAAAAAATGAGAAAGAAACATCACGCAAGGAGTGGAAGAACTATGAAAATATGTTGTGCTTCCCTATTAATTCTCTTTTTGATAGTATTATCTGGGTGTGTAAGCATGTCAGGTTATCAAAAGGCATCATCGCGTCATCGCGCGTATGCAAGCGGAGAAGTGCATGCGACTGCCGCTGAATGGCGTACGCTTATTTCGGAGTTTCAGAAAGTAATTGATATGGATGTCCAAGGTCGGTCAGCTGATGATGCGCAATACGCGATTGCTTCCAGTTGGGTTTGGAGCATCAAAGCCGGTAACACTGAGGCACCGCAGCGGGCGATTGAGGCTTTCCAGAAACTGATTCGCAGCTATCCTAACTCTCACTATATCCCACGAGCACATTACTGGCTGGGACGTTGCTATGCCTATATGGGTGAGGATTACCAAGCCATCACGCAATACCAGGTTGTGGAGAGTCGCTATGCGGGGTCTGAAATATACGACCCTGCCCAATTAGAATTGGCACGCCTATATGTGAGGCAGGGTTACATCACACGCGCCGAGACGCTCTATGCGAACCTTATCCAATCTTCAACGGATCGAGGAATTATTGTTGCTGCCACTGAAGAGTTACGACCCCTCAAAACGCAACCCTTCAAAATACAACGAAAACCGATAGTATCGCCACCTGAAAGGGTAGTTCAAGCACAAACGCAATCCAAACCTCAACCAGAGTTTGCATCACCTGTTCCAGAAACGAAAAAACCTTTGGTTCCCGAATCATTGACGCGTGAATTTGGATTAACTGCGAAAACGATTGTTATTGACCCGGGTCATGGGGGTAAAGACCCAGGAGCATTGGGCAGGAGCACCTTACAAGAAAAAGCCATTGTTCTCAGCATCTCTGAAAAACTTCGTAAGATCCTAACGCAAAAAGGCTACACTGTCCTGATGACACGTGATACCAATCGTTTCATTCCGCTCAAGGAGCGTACTGCATTCGCAGTGCAACACAAAGCGGATCTCTTTCTGAGCATTCATGCTAACGCCAGTGAAAGACCTAAAGCAAAGGGTATCGAAACCTACTATCTGAGTGTCACCAGTACGGACAACGCCTCAGAAGATATTGCAGCGCGAGAAAATGCAGACTCCGGCTACAGTATTCAAGAATTGGAGACATTGCTGAAGGGGATCATACAGGAGAGCAAAAGTGAAGATAGTAAGCGATTGGCAGGACACGTACAACAAGCATTGGTACAAGCCACGGGCGCGGTCGACCGCGGCGTCAAACACGCACGGTTTGTTGTTTTGATCGGAACAGACGTACCTGCTATTCTCATTGAGACCGGGTTTGTATCAAATCCGACGGAAGGACAAAAACTCACGACACCGGCGTATCAACATAAAATCGCCACTGCTATCGCACAGGGCATCGAGCAGTTTTTGGGGAAGACCGAGGAAGCGCCTCTGGTCAAAGGTGGAAACCCAAAACTTGCCGCTACAAGTGTTGAGAGGAACAGGTAATGTTTTTGACCCAAACCGCAAGTAAACGACGCAGCCTCACGATAATCTTGCTCGTATGTATCCTCCTCTGGCGTATTGGTGAACTCACCCCTGCTGTCTCACAGCAAACAAAGATTGCGATTGTCTTACCGACAGCCGCGTCTGGGGTATCAGATGGAGATGTTCAATATGCTCATTCTGTTGCTAAGCGATTCAGTCGAATGCTTGGGAACATTGGGTTCTCTGCCGACATCTTGGAAGATTCATCACTCTCTAAGGCTCAACTCAAATCCCGTAAGTTAATTGTGCTTCCATTGAACGCGGTGGTGTCAACACAGATGGCGGAACTCTTGAAAAAATTCGTTGCGAGTGGTGGTAAACTTTTCGTAACCTACAGTTTGGCAGATACGGTGGCACCGCTCTTAGGTTTGCAGCAAACGGATTGGCTAAGAGAGGAATCACCTGGGCAATTTGCTTCAATTCAATTGAACGCGCCTGAAATACCTAATATGCCGACATCTATGAGACAGGCATCGTGGAACATTACAGTCGCAGCACCGACAACACCCCAGACGAAAGTTATCGGGTATTGGCACAACATAGCAGGAGAATCGACAGGTTTGCCTGCTCTTTTTATGGGCGAAGCGGGTGTATTCTTCAGCCACATTTTCCTCCCAGACGACATTCTAACCAAGACACGGTTCCTCGCCGCACTCTTGGGACATCTCGTTCCAGAATTTCGGCACACACTTGCCAAACGGGCTATAGAGACTATGACCACTGTCGGACATACAGATGGACTGGAGGCTTTGGCAATGTTTGTCCAGAAAAGCGGTGTGCCAGAAGCCGGGCGCGTTTTGGAAACGGGAAAACGTTTGATGGCGAAGGCGCGCTCCGAGTATAACAGTAAAGTTTACAATGCAGCGATAACTACAGCGCGGGCAAGTCGGGAGGCGTTTTCAAAAGCCTATTTCTTGTCGCATAGCAGCCTTAAAACCGAGGGGCGCGCCGTGTGGAATCATTCTGGGCTTGGTGCCTATCCTGGCGATTGGGACAGATCTGCCAAAGAATTGGCGGAGGCAGGTGTGAACATGCTTCTCCCGAATATGGCGTGGGCAGGGGTAGCGCATTATTCCAGTAAGGTCTTACCACAGAGTACGACTTTTAAGCAATATGGAGATCAGTTAGCGCAGTGTGTTGCGGCGGCACGCAAGTACGATTTAGAAGTGCATGTGTGGAAAATTACATGGAATTTGGAGGGGGCACCGAAAGGATTCGTTGAAAAAATGCGGAAAGATGGACGTACCCAAGTCTCCGCAACCGGGAAGCCGCTTAATTGGCTCTGCCCATCACACCCGAAAAACGTCCAGTTGGAATTAGAGAGCATCTTGGAGATTGTAACGAATTACGATGTAGATGGCATCCATCTGGATTATATCCGTTATCCGGGAAGCCATGCGTGTTACTGTGAGGAGTGCCGTAAAAGATTTACGCTTGCGACGCGACGGCAGATTGACGAATGGCCCAGCGAAGTTTTGCCGAAAACGGGAACTTATAGCGATGAGTATATTGAGTGGCGGACGCAGCAAATCACTCGCTTGGTTCGCTTGCTACGCGAACGGTTGCGGGAGGCGAATCCTGACATCAAACTTTCTACAGCTGTCTTCGGCGGTTACCCAGCGTGTGTCACTTCTATCGGACAGGACTGGATCGCATGGGCAAAGGCAGGTTATGTCGATTTTGTGTGTCCAATGAACTATACAGAGGATACGAACTATTTCACGGAGTTATTAGCCGATCAACTTGCTTTGATGCCTAAAGGTGTAGCCATTTATCCCGGTATTGGCGCGACTGCCACCAATTCGCTGCTGGCACCGGATGCGGTGGTTGAGCAGATTTATCTCTCGCGTTCCTTAGGGGCTTCAGGGTGGACGATTTTTGACTATTCCTTGGATATTTCCGAAACTGTATTACCAGCACTCGGAATGGGTGTAACGAAGTCCAAAGCACAACCATCGCATTGACAAACACATTCGCTCTCGCTTTTGTATCAGGGGAGTGGCAAAGAGGCTTACAGCAAAGAGGCGGTCCGCAAGAGAAGAAAAAGAAAAAAGAACACCTCTTTACCGACTGCCGAAAGCCGAAAGCCATTCCCCCGTGTCTCACCCAGATTCTGCTTGCGTATCGTTGATAAATCGTGTAGACTAAATTGAAGGTAAGAATTTCCCCCGTACTTTCTAAGCGTATACGAGGATAAAGCGAAACGACAAAGGCGTATTTATGTGGTAGGTTCCTGGTCGTAGAGATCTACTTCCCTATAGAAGATTAAAGGAGATTTCTTGAATTAATGGCTCAAAAACCGAATATCCTATTTTTGATGAGCGATGAGCATAGTCCCCATGCCATAGGATGTGAAGGCAATGACATTGTCCAAACACCAAATCTTGACCGACTTGCGGGGTCTGGAACCTATTTTGAGAGTGCCTACTGCCAAGTACCGCTCTGCACCCCCTCCCGGATGTGTATGTTAACTGGGAAACACGCACACCGATGTTCGGCGTGGAATAATGGGTCTATCCTGTTTCCTGAACATCTCACGATGCCTGCGCATTTTTCACAGCACGGTTATGCGACTGCACTTGTTGGGAAGATGCACTTCGGTGGGAAAGAGCAGAACAACGGTTTCCAGTCTCGACCCTACGGTGACTTACGCGGATATGCTGGCCACCAAACTGATCCGTTGGAGACGCCATCTGGTACGCGACCACGAACGCGACTCGCTGGAATTACTGAAATCCCGACCAGTATGCTACAAGAACGGGTTATCAATACAGAAACACTTGAATACTTAAGATCGCAACCATCGGAACAACCGTGGTTCCTGCTGGCAAGTTATAGCCGTCCACATTTCCCGCTCACAGCCCCCAAACGACTCTTCGATAAGTATTGGGCCGATAATGTGGATATGCCCAACGTTCCAGAAGGGCACTTGGAGCAGACACACCGGTTCGCGAAAGGTTTACGGGACAACTTCAAAACCGATGAAATCCCACCCGAAGAAGCTCGAAAAGCGCGAGCGGCGTACTACGCCTGTTGTGAATTCCTTGATGAGACCATCGGAGACCTGCTCACGCTTTTAGAACAGGACGGTTTATTGGATAACACCATCATCGTTTATACGACCGATCACGGTGAAATGGCAGGAGAACACGGGCAATGGTGGAAATCGAGTTACTATGAAGCCGCCGCACGGGTGCCTCTCATCGTATGGGACAGACATCTGTCACAGTCACACGGAGCGCGAGTGACTGCACCTGTCGAATTGAACGATCTCTTCCCAACACTATGTGCCAGAGCCGATGTCCCTATCCCTGAAGATTTAGATGGCGCAGATCTGACAGATCTTATGTCGGGTAACGCTGAAGGGTGGCGTAATACTGCAATCACCGAATACTGGTCAAACCAGACCACGGGACCAATGCGTATGCTCCGAACGCCTCGCTATAAATATGTCGCTTTCCCTGAAGATGAGTCCATTCTCTTTGATTTAGAAACAGACCCGAATGAATTTGAGAATCTTGCAGGTCAGGCGGCGTCCCAAGAACTGGAAGCGTCCCTACATGAACAGCTCATGGACGGATTCTCATGGGAGTCTGTTAGACAACAAATAGCCTCAGATGGAGAGCGAAGCCGAGATTTCAAAGAGCCGTGGGGTAAAGGCACCCCGAACCAGTACACACTCTCTGATGGGCGTGTTGTTGATGCGGAAACCTGTCTCTATCGTCCTTCAGTGAGAGACGAAGGCTGATAGTGCTTTAAGAGCAAGGTTTGGAATTAACAATCATCAGAATGGAGACACATATACGCTTGGCTGCTGGTCGAAATGTGTTGCTAAAGCCATTATTCATGAAGTCGAGACACCGTAATTACCCCCGATGTTGCTAAATATGCGTCAAAAACCCGATTTTGAGAACGGAAAAATCGGAGCGAATTCGGTAAGGGCTGGGTTACCCAGCCCTTACAAAAACCAAAAAATCCGATTCCCTGCCATTCTCGTAGGACTGCTTTTGATAGGGGTAATGTGTGCAATCACACCCTACAATAACTATTTCCTACAAAATACCAAGATCGCAGGCAATCACCTCCCTGTTGGTTCAATCTTTGGGCTTCTTATTCTGGTATTTCTCGTCAATGTGCCGTTGCGTAAGTTGATGCGAAATGGGCGTTTCGCCTTCTCCGCGCTTGAATTAACCGTTGTCTGGATGATGTTAATCGTCGCAGTCGGCATTCCGTCAATGGGGTTGTTGCAGTTCCTACTTCCCTCGCTTGTCGCACTACAGTACTTTGCGACAACAGAAAATGATTGGTCAGAAACACTCCATCCGCACGTCCCAGAATGGCTCGTTGTCACGGAACCCCATGCAGTAACAGACTTCTATGAAGGGATTTCTCCCGGTGAAAGTGTTCCATGGCTGTTCTGGCTCAAGCCGTTACTCGTCTGGGGCCTTTTTGTCCTTGTCTTCTATTTTGCAACGCTCTGTCTTTCTACAATCCTCCGAAAGCAATGGGTAGAACGCGAAAGGTTTTCGTTCCCTTTAATCCAGATTCCGGTGCAGCTCGCTGCTGAACCGGCACGCGGTACACTGCTCAACACCTTTTTCAAAAGCAGACTCCTGTGGGCAGGAATGGCACTACCAGTGGTATTGCACCTTATCAACGGGTTGCATGCGCACTTTCCGAGAGTGCCAGAGATTCCACTTATTTACAATATCTACACCGTCTTCACCGAAAAACCGTGGCATACACTCGGATGGTGGCCCGCAATGCGGTTCGTCATCTATTTTTCGGTCATCGGGATTGCTTCTTTACTCACGCTTGAGGTTTCGTTCAGCCTCTGGTTCTTCTATCTCTTTTTCAAACTCCAATATATCATCATGAATGCGATCGGACTCAGCATCGGTCCATGGATTAGTTGTAGCCGTCAAGTGATGGGAGGGTATCTCGTTTTTGTTCCCGCAGTTTTCTGGATCGGGCGTGAACACATCATAGCAGTTTTTAGAAAGACATTTGGGCTTGGACACGCAAGGACGAGCCATGCCACTGTGGAAGGACAACCGATAGACGATTCAAATGAACCGGTCTCGTATCGTGTGGCATTGCTTGGATTCCTCTTAGGATTTGTCGTTCTTGTCGTGTTTTTAGTCGTCGTGGGTGTAACAATGTGGGTTGCGGTCGTGACGCTGCTCTCTATCTTTGTCACATCAATTGTTTTGTCTTGGATGGTAGTTAACGGGGGGCTGTTGCTTGTGCAGGCTCCTTTTTTCCCTTCGGAATACATTGACATTACTTTGGGTTCCAACGCGTTAGGGCATAAGAGTCTTGCGATCCTGAGTTTCCAACGTACCTTCCTACGCGATTGGGGCGAATTTATGATGCCAAACTTTCTACACAGTTTCAAGGCGGCAGATGAGGTGAAGCTTGCCCGTCGTCGTATTATGCCGATTTTATGGCTCTCAATAGTCGTAGCACTCCTTGTTTCTGTTTACGCTTCATTGACGCTGATTTACGACAAAGGTGCGCTGTTTTTACAGAGTTGGTCTTTCGTGGTCGCACCGCGTAACTATTTCCAACGGATGAGCAGTCTTATCCAATACCCCATCGAGACGAAGTGGGACGAGGTGTACAGCATGATTGCTGGCGCGGGGTTTACAGGCTTTATGCTCTGGATGCGGCAGAACTTTGTCTGGTGGTCGCTACATCCGATCGGTTATCTTCTGGGAGCAACTTATCCACCGTTTCACCTCTGGTCGTCAATTTTGATCGGATGGTTCATTAAGTATATGGCACTTAAGTTTGGCGGTGCCTCGACGTATAGAAAGATTCGACCCGTCGCGTTCGGCTTGATTTTCGGTGAATATGTGATGGTAGGATTGTGGATGATAGTTGGGTTCTTTACAGGAATCGGTTATTTTGCGTTGCCGTCGTGACCTATGGGTGCGCTTGAAAACTGTGCCATAGGTGTTAATTTCGTCTGAATCGCGGCTTACACGGATTACGCAGATTTGGGAGTCTTCTGTGAACGAAGCCTTTGGTAATGCCGGATTTTTACTCGGTGTGTCGAAGGCTTATGATTGAGTAGAGTTTCTAAAGGAGGGCATTATGCCATCTAATCCATCCGATCTTGCAACTACATGGAAAGCGCGTGCGAAAACCCGACATACTGTCGTTGGGATTCGGACGTGGCACGTCAACCTGAACCCTCGCGCCATGCCCAGTTTAGGGTTTGCCAAGGGACAGTGGCAGAAACCGACGACTCAGGCAGTACATGTCGATTGGCGCGGTCCCTTTGCGGCACAGGCAGGCGCGTTAATCGTAGAAATTACCACTGATAAGGGTTTGAAAGGATACGGTCTTGGAGGTGGAGGGCTTGCTGGCGCGCTGATTATTGAGAAACACCTCCAGAACTTCGTCGTCGGACGCGATCCGCTTGATGTTGAGGAGATTTGGGAACGTCTGTATCATATCACTTCAATTTATGGACGACGCGGTTTGGTTATTTATGTCTTGAGTGGCATAGAACTCGCGCTTGTTGATTTATGTGGAAAGATCGTAGACGCGCCTGTCTATGGTCTTATTACGGATACGCCGTCCCTCAAGATGCCCGCCTATGCCACCGGTGCCGATGTCGGCTATTACGCAGAGAACGGGTTTACTGCTTGCAAGCTACCGCTCCGTAATGGACTCGCTGAAGGTGAAGATGGATTTACGGAAAATGTCGAGCTGATACACGAGGCACGAGACGCTGTTGGGACGGAAACAGAATTGATGGCAGACATCTATCTCCGTTGGGATGTGGACTACACGCTCCGTTTCGCAGATGCCTCCACCGATGCGCGCCTCAAATGGATCGAAGAACCTATCCCACTTGATGACTATGCAGGTATGGCACAATTAGTACGTGAAGTTCAACCGGCTTGGATTGTCTCAGGCGAGCATGAATTCACACGATACGGGTTTCGTGAATTGTTGCGTTGGAACGCTGCGGATATGATTCAACCGGACATCAGTTGGGCGGGTGGTTTCACGGAATGTTTACGCATCGCCCGTGAAGTCGCTGAACTGGATATTCCGACATGGCTCCACCAAGCAGGAACACCGTGGGGGTTGCATCTCACAGCGTGTCTCCCGTTGCCGTGTATGGCAGAAACTTTCGGTCCCTCCCGCGACGGCATTGAAAATGAGTTGTATTGTCTCTTACGTCCCGCACCTCAGGATGGGTTTTTCAGTTTAAACGATGCGCCAGGTTTCGGCGTGGAACTTGACGAAAGGTTGTTGGATGCTTATACAGTTGATCGCTTGTAGGGGCAGTTGTGGCATCTGCAAATTTGCCTGTGGAGCCATTTAAGCAGTTCCATCGGGGCCTTTCTCTTTCATCCGCTTAACGGCATCTAATTTCGTTTGTTGCCAGTCTGTCCAGTCTTTTTTCCCTTCATAACGGACGACATCGTGAATCGTTGCGCGCGGTTGATAGGTAATGTAGTTGCCCGTGTGCCAAGCGAGATTCCGATACACCATGAAATCTCCCGGTCCCAGGTGCACTTGAACCGCACCCGGAAACTGCCTACAGTGCTCTAAACAGAATCGTTCGGCTTCAGCGTTAGATTGCCCTTCAGCGGGTTTCCGCAGTTTCGGATCATTTGTTGATTGTTCCTCGCCGGGCAAATCCCATTGGCGTAGATGGCTACCCGGAACGAACCATGTACACGAGTCGGCATAAATCGCGCAGTTGACCTGATTGAAATGACGCAAATCGTACCAGACTTCCGCTAACTTCGCGTTGATAATCTCGTCACGTGCTTCGAGAGGGACCTCAACAACGCCGTCCCGGTGCCAACCGATATGCCACGGATATTCGAGCGGTTCAACGAGGAGTCCCATGATGTCAACGTGGCCATGCGTGTAGTCAGGACCGAGCAATTTTTCGATAGCACCTCGAAGTTCGGGTAACTCCGTGTAGTCGTAGAAGGGTTTCAGATCCAATTCATCGCCGTAATTAGATAGCGGCTGAATCCGCTGGGTTTGCGGTCCATTGAGTTTATGCGCCAGATCGCGGGCTTTCTCCGCCTCTCGACGTAGATCGCTGAGCAACGATGGTGAAACAATCCCTCGAAAGATGAGATACCCTTCTGAGAGGTATTCATTAACCATAGAATCGTCAATGTACCCAAGCCTAAAGACTTGTTCCTGTAGCAAAAAGCAATAACTGTTTTGCGTTTTGTAGGTTTCCCGTGTCTCGTGCTTCGTTCTTGTTTCTCGCTTCATAGAGGTCGGTAACCCAACGCTCTCCACGACGGGCGCAAGCCGCCCTTAGAAGTATGTTTAATGCAGCGTTATGGTCTCGGTCTAACGAAGTTCCACAAAACTGGCAGTTAAAGGTGCGTATCGCAAGAGAGAGTTTCTTTTGCGATTTCTCACCACAAGCGGAGCAGGTTTGCGAAGTATTCTTAGGGTCAACTTGGTGAAAGTGCAAGCCGTCTCTTTCGGCTATACTCGCACACCACTCAAAGAAGGTTGCCCAAGACGCATCCGAAATGCTCTTGCTGAGGTGTTTGTTCTTTACCATGTTGGAGGTATTTAGATTCTCGGCGACCAACACATTATTTTTCTGATGGTGGTAGAGTTTGTAAACGAGTTTTCCAATAAAGTCTTTGCGTCTGTTTGTCGTCCGTTCATGGTGTAAAGCGAGTTTGTGTTTTTGCTTCTGCCAACGCTGGCTACCTTTTTTCTTTCGAGAGAAGTCTTTGGAGTGTTTTCGGAGCAACCCTTCTGCTTGACGATACCAACGTGGGTTGTCCTCTTTTTCGCCTTCAGAGGTCGTCAGGTAGTGGGTCGTGCCAACGTCAACCGCAGCAGCGGCAGTCGGTTCTACTTTCGGCGTATCGGGGATCTCACAAACGATATGGGCATACCACCCCGAGGCTTTCTTGACGATCGTGACTTCTTTCGGATCGCCTTGTAGGGGGCGGTGCATGCGTATCTTGACATCACCTAACTTCGGCACTTTCAAGCGGTTGTGTCTAAACTGAGTTTCTATGATTGGATTCTCACGAACACGAATTGTTTGTTTTTCAGCGTCTTTCGTCTTTTTACGAACGACTTTGGTATATTTTCGCAGACTCCACGTCAGAGAACGTACACGCTTTTTATAGCGAGGGTAACCTTTTTTCGCTGCACCCTCTTTACAACGTTTGCGAAAAGCCGTAAACGCTTTGTCGTTTCTGCGGAGGGCATGGTTCTGGAAATCTTGGGGAACTTCACGGAAGTCGTTATACGTCTCGCGCGCGACCCTGAGAAGGGTTTGCTGGTCAGAGAGCGACACAAAAGCACCTTCGGTCTCATACGCAACGAGTCTATCGTGGCGAGCCG
>Ga0209543_1000159_pt1 | contig 98647 bp, 69 predicted proteins | sample MesohylFT_FD_187296 | JGI IMG/M metagenome (GOLD analysis project Ga0209543, IMG submission 187296) | Host-associated microbial community of the marine sponge Aplysina aerophoba from Gulf of Piran - sponge mesohyl, lysed by freeze-thaw... | ecosystem: Host-associated > Porifera > Sponge >... | reverse complement strand
AGGTTCAGGCGTGGCAAGACCAAAGAAATCAGCAACGTGCCACGGTCCACTGGCGATTTACGACCGACGATGCACGGATCAAACTCAACAAACTATATCCTTCAACAGAAGGTTGACACACTACTAGCTCTTGATTTACCGCTATCAACTTTATCGAGAAGATTATAGTATACATCTGCTTTTTCTACTAATTTGTTTTTCTTCTCATCACGAAAATTAAATAATAAATTAGAATCTGTAGAGGACGACCAAGGTTCAATTCTATACAATATGTAAAGAATAAGGTTATCAGCCACAGAATCAGCATCCTCCTTCAAGACTTCTTTAACTTTATCAGGATATGGCCACTGTTTGGCTAGGTAATCTACAAATTCCTGCACGGTGGGTTTCTTGTTAAGTTGCTCAGAACAGAAAGTCTTTATGCTTTTATAACTATCTTCATAATTACTTTTATAACTATCTTCATAATTATGAGAGCATAACCACTTGCGTACTATATAAGACTCTAGTATATCACACAATTCGTTCAAAACTGTGTCGGATAATTCAGAAGCATGTTTCATGAATAATAGAAACCAATCCAAGCGAGGAAGTTTAAGGTCATCATAGAATCGCATTCTGTTGCCCAGTTTTCTAAGGTCTGAATCTATTGCAACTGAAGTAGGCCTATTCAACTTTTCATAAGAGTCTGCATAGTTACTTAATTGCAAAAGTGGAACTAAATCTTGATCCTGTCCTTCTACGGTCTTCATATATTTCCGATAACAATCAAAAGGCTGAATACCTTTGTCCTCACCTTCAAAACATGTGGGGCCCAACTTTGCCATGAGAAAAGCCTTGAAAAACAAGTTTAATTTTACTGAATCCCAATCTTCAAACTTATCCCAATGATCATTATATAATTTATCTAAGTTAGTGAAGTGTTTCCTGGTTCTTAGAAAAAGATAGTTCCTTAAGTAATCAAAGTCATCAAGCATTCTGCCTGTATCATTGATGATTTGAAATATTTCTTCAGGGTCATATCCCGATTCCGAGTCAAGTTCGGCATGAATAACACTAAAGCTTTTTAAAATATCCGCCAACTTTTCGAATTTCTCATTGGCATTTTCACACGAATTAAGATAAGTTATAATCTTTGACCCGAAAAATCCATAAGCTGTAATGATAGGATGGTTATCTTCATTTTGTAATGATTCAAAAACCTCCAGACATTGCTCTATATTCTGTCTTTTAAGCTCTTTCCAGAGCTCGCCGGAAAACACTGACTGGAATTTTTCCTTATCACGTTTTGTTGGAACGATCCTAGGTGGTTCGTTTTGGGGATCTTCGACATCTTGCACTATATAACATGTTATTTCATGTTTCTTCCGATCAGGCAGAGGAAAAAAATCATGTAAGTCCCGAATAACGCAAAAGATAATTTGAAAGGTTGTTAAACGCTGTTGCCCATCAACAATCTCAACAGCCCCAGTTTCTTGTTTATACGTTACAATGGTCCCAGCAAAATGATTATCTGGAAGTTGAATAATATCCTCCCAAAGTGGTTTCCAATTCGCATTATCCCAGACATAACGCCTTTGATAAAAGGGGATTTGATATTGCTTCTCACCACCGAACACTTCAGCTATCCGAATAGTCGCGTCACCTAATTTCAATTCCAAATTCTCCTTTTGTAGGTAGTATGTTCACATCACAAACCAGTCTGCTCCTGGCACCTTTTATGGAACGAGATAAGCTTGCCATGAGGCATTGAAACTCCAATATTTTCTTAATGATACCATATTCCGCAATTTTTTGCAAATTAAAACTTCCTGAATTCCTGAAATGGGAGCTTAGTTTTGGAAATACACCTATACTCTCAAAACGGCACTGCACTTCTTAGCCAACCGTTCCACATGTGCTACAACAGACTCAGATACCCCTTCTAAACTGTAACCCCCCTCCAACGCAGAGACAACGCGACCGGATGTAGTCTCCTCGGCAAATTCAAGAATTAGGTCTGTCAGTGTGGAGAATCCGTCTGCCGTGAGTTCAGTCCCGGAGAGCGGGTCGAGGTAATGCGCGTCGAATCCTGCTGAAATTAATATGACTTCAGGCGAGAAATCTCTTAAGGCAGGGATGAGAACATCCGTAAAGACAGCGATGTATTCATTATCACCGCTCCCCGCGGGCATCGGTATGTTCAGTGTTGTGCCGCGTGCTTTTCCGCCACCACGCTCATAGCTTGAACCCGTGCCGGGGTAGAGCGGCGACTGGTGGATAGAAAAAAAGAAGACAGAACTATCTTCATAGAAAATGTCTTGTGTCCCATTCCCGTGGTGGACATCCCAGTCTACAATCGCAACCTTTCCGATGCCGTGTTCCCGTTGAAGATAACGAGCAGCAATCGCGATATTGTTGAATAGGCAAAACCCCATACTCTGGTTCTGCGTGGCATGGTGTCCGGGTGGACGTACCATAGCAAAGGCGTTTTGTACGGCTCCTGTTACGACTGCATCCGCGATACGTAGCACCCCACCCGTGGAAAGTTTTGCTATATCAAATGAAGCCTTCACAACGGGAGTGTCGTAGGTGAGAAGTAATTCTCGTTCGCAGTAATGCTGGATATGTTCAGGATAGGTTGGTTCGTGTACGTAACAGAGTTGCGCGACACTTGCGGGTGTCGGTTCAATGGAATGTAACTGTTCCCAGACTTCGCTTTCCTGAAGTGCGGCTAAACTCGCGCGTAGCCGATCGGGTCGTTCCGGGTGGTTCGGACCGGTGTCGTGATTAAGGTAATCTGGATGATAGGCGAACCCTGTTTTTTGTGTCATGTATATGCCTGATCCTTTTGAACGTCATGTGATTCTTTAAATGAAAGAATTTTTTTCATTTTGCCGGGTTGTGCCCAATTGCATTTTCCGGCACCGTTGAGCTGCCGCAGTAGCATCGGAATTTTGGGATTCTCAAGCGCATTTTTAATCCTGTGTGCGGCATCTTCAGACCAGCACGGGATGAACGCATGCATCGATTGGTTACCTTGCCATGCCTGCCCATCTATAGAACTCAGCACAACTGGGGTAAATCGACTTTTCCCGTACGCCTCCCACATCACTTTGAAGGGTGCAAACGAATAGGGACCGACACCAAGCAGTCCCCACCAGTACCCTCTATCAATAGCTGATCGGAGAAACGTTCCCTTCCGGGATCGTAGCATTTCTTCAGCACTGCGGAGATATTCTTTTAAACAGGTATGCTGTTCAATCTGGTGCTGCGTAAGCGGTTTTCCCGTTTGTCGATGATACGGCAGAAGTATCCATTTATGAGGGGATGCTGCGTCCTGTCGCCAAGTCTCCTTTGTCGCGAGTGGATATAGGAATGCATCAGGGAGGTGAGTAGGCTTGTCTTGAAAAATAAAAACGCTGTTCGCACCGCATGTATTCACACCCTGTCGCGGTTTTTGTGTCGGCGACAGGTTAATGTCAACAGTCGTGCCTGTATCCAGTTCATCAAGGTTACGCACAACCCGCCACGGATTTTCAGAATCTTTAAGCGGGACCGCCTTACGTTCAATCCATTCTCCGTCTAATTCTCTGAAATACGGAACAGGGAAGGTCTGGGGCGTATCGCACCGAAATTTAGCACAACAGTATGACGTACCGACCCCTTCAAACACTTTGGTCGCTGTGAATTCATAGACCGTATTTACAGCGAAATCGCGCTGATTTGCACTATAATTTCTAAAACCCTCATGCGCGCCATCACCGAAAAAGAGGGAAAGCGGGAGGTAAAAATACCCAACCCCATCCTTTTTTAGTAATTTACCAAGAACGACCTTTAAAACGAGTGCAGCGATGTCGATACGAGAAGAACCTAAAAGCAATTGCGGTCTGTTTGGTGCCAGTCCTTCTGCAAGAAAAAAAGGCTTTAAACGCGTTTTGTAATCCGATGGCAGATCCGCGAAATTCACCCACGGTGGGTTCCCGATAAGAATATCATACTTTCCTGCGTGCGACTCTATAACCACATCTTGACAAAAGAGTTGGGATACTGGGAAATCAACGCCAAATTCTTGTTTGACCTTTTTTTTAAACCACACCAGATGTGCAGAGTTTATCTCAATGAGCGTTAGGCGTGACAAGCGTTCGGGGGTGACAGGGACACCTCTACGATGTGCAATGTCCAGAAGTGCGAGAACAAATGCCCCTTTCCCTGCTGTGGGGTCACAGATGTGCGCACCATTAATCCACGCGTCAAAGATGTCCCACTTGTCGATGAGCCACTTTGCCCATTTCAGCGGCGTAAAAACCTCTCCAATTCCAGTTGATTTATCCAACATAGTTTGCAAATTTGGGGACCGTAAGAGTGGCATCTCGGTCGCGATTCTCAGTTGTAGAAACTATTTCCGAATCGCGACCTTCCACTTGATTTATTTTTTATCGAGTTGCCTTCACCCTTGCCCATGTCGTTGCCAGTTTCCCTTCCGGTTCAACGGCGAAAGCCTCGTCCCATCCATTCAGTAACTGCTGAATCTCATCCGCCTCAAGGGCACGACTGACAAGAACAATCTCGTCAATGCCACCGGTAAACGACTCTGGACCGAATTTGAGTTGCAATACCTCACCTACGGCAACTTTGCCACCCCACTCCGGTTTCCAGTCTGCCTTGTCGGCTGACAATGCGCCTTTTTTGCTTTCGGGTTCGCCATCAACGTACATCTCGACGTTTTTTCCGTCGTACGTTCCGGCGACATGATACCACTTCCCTTGTTCAAGTTCTGTTTTCCCATAGAATCCAGGCGTAATGCCGTTGGTGGTCCAGACTCTGAAGGAAAAACCATCAGGGATTGGTTCACCACCGGACTGGTCTTCTAACAGGTAGGCACCATTTTTTCTGACACCAGTGTCTGAGTCAGCATCGACTCGGAACCAAGCCGCAACTGTCAATTCATCTGACACGCTCTGGAGGCTTTTTGAATCTGAGACATCGATACTACCTGCTCCAGCAGCAACGACAGCCTTACCAAATTTACCATTTTCGAACTTAAAATTTCCGGAAATCTTTCCATCATTGCCGTTGTCTGTTGCATCTTTAACATCGCCTTCAAAGAGCCATACACCAACGATTGCTGGATCGTCCTCTTCTAATGCCCATGAAACGGCACAAAGACATAAAAGCAATGCAACACCTATATACAATAATTTCATTTGAAATCCTCCATGAAATGCGAAATGCCCAAAATCTTGTCGCGCACAAACCTTAATGTGAAATGTCAGGTAAACAGGTTTTCCTGTATCCGTTCTGTATAAAGTATTATATCATATCTCTCTTTTTTTATCAGACGCTTTTTCGACAGGACTAACATTAGTTCAGTGAAAAAGCCGCCCTTTCTTTGTCTGAACTTGGACATGACAAATTTTCTTGTAGATTCACGTGAAACATGCTACACTTTAAGACATCTTTGGACACTATGCTATGAGAAGGTAAAAAGAGGGTAATCAGATGGTTCAACATAACACACCGCGCGCATTTCATGTAATGACAAAACCGATCGGACCGATATGCAATTTGGATTGCGAGTACTGCTTTTATCTCGATAAAGAGAAGCTCTATCCAGAAACGCGTTCCTTCCGCATGACTGACGAAATTTTGGAGAACTACGTTAAACAATATATCGATGCACAGGATGTCAACGAAGTTACGTTCGCATGGCAAGGCGGCGAACCTACGCTAATGGGCGTAGACTTCTTCCGACAGGCGGTCAGATATCAGCAGAAACATAGACGTCCCGGTATGCAGATTCAGAATTCGTTTCAGACGAACGCTACCCTCCTCGACAATGAGTGGGGCGAGTTCTTCAAGCGGAACAAATTCTTAATCGGGGTGAGTATCGATGGACCGCCGGAAATTCACGATAAATACCGCTACGACAAACGTGGTAGACCATCCTCTGAACAGGTAATTCGCGGGTTGCGTGTCTTGCAACAGTATCGGGTCGACTACAATATACTTTGTGTTGTCAATAAACATAACGCTGAGTATCCGATGGAGGTCTATAACTACTTCAAAGAACTTGGCGCAGAGTTTATGCAGTTTATTCCAGCCGTTGAGAATTTCGGTGGAAAGAATGTGTCCCCGCGTTCCGTCACAGCGCGGCAGTACGGCAAATTCCTTTGCACTATTTTCGATGAATGGGTCGTGAACGACATCGGAAAAATTTTCGTTCAGATTTTCGATGTGGCATTAGAGGCGTGGTTGGGTTATAATCCGAGCCTCTGCGTTTTCAATGAAACCTGCGGTGATGCACTCGCAATCGAGCATAACGGTGACCTCTACTCTTGCGACCATTTCGTTACATCTGATTATCACGTCGGAAACATTGCGGAAAACACTATTGCTGAGATGGTGGATTCAACGTTCCAACGCAAATTCGGGACGGATAAGCGGGATACACTTCCCGAATACTGCCGGAGTTGCGAAGTGAAGTTCGTCTGCAATGGCGGCTGTCCAAAGAACCGATTTATCAAAACGCCTACGGGTGAAGACGGCTTGAACTACCTCTGCGCTGGCTATAAGCAGTTTTTCAATCATATTGACGAACCTATGAAGATGATGGCTTCCGCACTTCAGGCGGGACGACCTGCGAATAGTATTATGCCTATCTTGCGACAACGTCAGCAGGAGAAAACAAGCACAAGTGCCTCAATAGGTTCACAGAAAGTCGGACGAAACTCGCCGTGTCCGTGTGGTAGCGGACGGAAATATAAGCAGTGCTGTCTGAACAAAAAGTAACCCAGCCTGTGGTAGGCGCGGTTTCCTAAGGGGAAACACCCAAGCAAAAACACCGCACCGAAGTCAGAAAGGTAAACTTTGTCGAAAAATGTGATAGTCGTGGCAGGTCCAAACGGGTCCGGCAAAACAACATTCGCTCGTGAATATCTTCGCGATTCAGAGATTTCCGAATACATCAGTGCCGATGCCATCGCGGAAAGCTTGGTATCCGATCCTGCGGATTTGGACAGCGTTAAACTTCAAGCAGGACGGCTCTTTTTTGAAGAAATCCAACGCCTTATTGAAGCGGAGGAAGATTTTGTTGTAGAGGTAACGCTTGCGGGGAAAGGCTTTGCGCGGATCATTTCCCGATTGAAACGTGCTGGATACACAGTCTCGATCGTCTTCATTTTTCTGAAATCCGCTGAGACGTGTGTTGCACGGGTCCGAAATAGAGTGAGTGCGGGTGGGCACCATGTGCCAATGGAAGATGTTGTGCGTCGCTTTTATCGGAGCAAGCACAATTTTTGGCATATCTATAGAAATCTGGTGGATGAGTGGCACTTGTTCTACAATTCCGCTGAACATCCTCAGGAAGTTGCATCTGGTGAAAGGAATTATTTTACCGTAACAAATAACGATTTTTTTGAACTGTTCATGCGAGATATTCACAATGGAGGCACATAATGCGTCAAGACGAATTGAGCCTTGAAACCTATAAACAAGCACGTAAGTTCCTGCAAATTGCCAATCGCGCTGTTAAAAGAGCGCAAGAGGAAAACCGCAAGAAAGGGATTCCGAATGTGTATGATTTCAACGGGCATCTCTACTATGAACTCCCGAACGGCGAACTGACGAAGGAAGATCCATATCCGTTATCGAAAGAAACGGATTCAAAAGAGGAAAAATGTTAACTATCTGTTATGACCCGTACTCTGGCACATTAGGCAGATTCACGCGTGCCGAGATTTTTGACCTCGTCGCTGAGGCAGGTTATGAAGGCATCAACATCCCTGTAAATTCCGGTTTTCTCGGTGAACTCTCGACTGCGGAGATAGATGACGCAGTGAGTCTCACTGAAAAACATAACCTCGTTGCCCCAACGATCGGCTTCGGCAATCACATCCTGACAACCCCCTCTCGAAAAGAAGAGGCACTGCAGCACTTTGAGATTGTCCTCGAAGTCGCCCGTCGATTCGACGCTGAAGTTATCGGTGTGTGGGTGAACCGATCTGAAGGTGTATCACGCCAAGAATCTCTGGATGCGCTTGCCGATAGTCTGTCTCAGATGATACCCGCCTGCAATGAAAATGGAATGAAGATCGCGCTTGAGTTTGAGAAAGGATGTCCGCTTGACAACTATCGCGAAGGTGTGGAATTCGTTGAGGGAACAGGTTTGCAGGTCTATCTGACGTGTGACACGTATCATCTTTTTAACGATGGGGCTGAGCCACACACGGCGGCGCACGCGATGAAGGCGTGCCTCGGTGATGTGCATGTATCGGGGAGTAACCGCGGTGAACCGGGCGGTGGCGTTTTCGATTTTGCAACGTTTGCGCGAGGCTTGAAGGAGGTTGGTTTTTCAGGTCCGCTCGTTGTCCAGTACAAGATGGAAGATATAGCGAGTATTGCGCGCAGCTGCGAGTTTACCAAAAAGTTTCGATCGATGATACAAGCATAGAGAGGAGATTTCGGATGAGACGGATTGTCTTTTTAATTTTCGCCATTACCTTTATAATAGTTGGGCAGATTTATGGGCACGTGACAGAACACCCTCCAACAGAAACAGGGGATTTCCGGTTTGTTGCGCATCATGAAGCCTCTGACATGAAACTTATGAGTGGGCAGGGCGCGCTTAAGTTCAAGGTACTCTATATGCGCGACCATTTTCCGCCAGAAGTCGTCGCCGCGATTGACAAGGCGCACAGTGGGTTTGACGTAGACCGACGGGAAGGCAAAGGTGAAACCTATTTCGCACTACCCGGCGTCGGCATCATCCAAATCAGTGCAGACCTGAAAACCACGCGGTTGATCGACACGCCTCCTGCACTGAAAAAAGCCAATGTACACTACACAACCGTCTGGACGACATCTGCCGGGACACCTTACCTCTCTTTTCCCGCGAATGATGTCGGCAAAATTTTCACGACAACGATGGATGGAACCCTCGTTCATACATTGGAAGCACCGGACGCAATGACGGATTTCCAACATCAGGCGGTCAACACCTATTTCAGTGAAGGCGGTAAGTTTGTGCCTACCGGTATAACGCATATTGATGGCATGCTTTACGTTACGACCGGTTACTCTGATTTGGATTACATTTTGGGGGCGAAACTCACGAGTCTTGACCCGCTTGAGGCGAGTTGGTACCCGTTGGCATTCGGCGGCAAAGGTGATGAACCGGGACAATTCGGTACAGGACATCACATTACAGTGCCTTACGGCACAAATCGATTAGATGCTTCCGATCGGGCAAATGCAGAAGTTGAGCGTTATTCCCCAGATGGCACCTACTTGGAAACACTTCCCCTTATTAAAGGGTCATTCCCGTGTAGCATTGACTATGAGGCAGGATACGCTGTCGTTGCGTGCCTCTTTGGACCTAATAAGGAGAAAGGCGCGCCGCTCTACATCTTGGAGGGTAACAATCTCGTCTCAACCGTTATGTTAAAAGAAGAGTTGGGTGTAGAGACCTTCCAGCATCTGCACGGCGCAGTGATTCGTAAGATTGATGGCAAACTTTACATCATTGCGCAGTCGTGGAACCCTGGGGATATCGTCATTTTGGAACAGGTGATGTAAGATACAATCGATAAGTAAATCAACTGCGTTTTGATTAATCACGCTGAGTAATTCGTTGGCAGTGATATGTATACTAACATGATAAGGATTTTGATCGCGGCTAAACTGTGCAAGAAAATTATAAACCCTTATACTGTTTATTGCGTTAATTTGAGAAACCCATGAAAAATTCTTGCTATATGTTTAGAATTATACTAAAACTATTTAAATAGGATAATAATTATGAAACACGAGCAATTAACCGAAAAGGAAATCGATCTTAAGGATCCAGAGCAATATTATTTGTGGCTGACTGCAAATGATGAGGCATCGCGCGCAATCGATGTCTCCGCTGCGAATGATGGGACACCGTGTGAAACTGCTGTTCTACATCCATACCTGCATAAGATATTTGAGGTGAGTGATAAATATCTAAAACGCGTGTTCAGTGAACGACTGCTAAGCGAATTTAAAATGAATTGCTTTCGCCATATTCGAGGCAATAAGAATTCGACTATAGAACAATTTGTTGATGCCTACTATGATTTGATAAAGAGGGAATATCAAAAACAATACACCGGTGCTGATCTATCTTTGAATCAATCCATTTTTTCCGAACCTCACATTCCAAAAGCGTTATGGGGTAACTGTCTGGATTTTTTGCGGCGTATGGACAGTGAGAGCGTTCAACTCATGGTTACTTCGCCACCATATTACAACGCCCGAGATTATTCCCAGTGGAAAACTTTAGATGACTACTTAGATGAAATGTCCAGTATTATCAAGGAGTGCTATCGGGTTTTGGACAATCATCGCCCCTTCGTTTTTAATGTCGGCGACATATTTGACAATGACAACACACATACTAAATCGTCTTGGGGAAAACGTCGAATACCTTTAGGGGCATATTTCACTATGATATTTGAAGAGCACGGTTTCCAATTTGTGGATGACTTCATCTGGGATAAAGGCGAGGTTCAGACCCAACGGCATAAAAATGGAAACAGGCCTTATCCTTTATATCAGTATCCAATCAACTGCTATGAGCACATTTTTGTTTTCTACAAACATCGGTTAGATGAAACACTTTATCCGTGTCCAGTCTGTGGCTGCTTGAAAGTTAATGGAAATGCGTATTCCGGTGTGGGAGTCAAATCTTGGGAATGCAAGAATTTAGACTGCTTTGAGCGATCAGCAGGCAATCGCGGTAAACGTTTTTCAGCCCGGACCCAGTTAATGACGGGCTTGCAACGAACAGAAAATGTAGTTAGTGAGGATCTGCTGCAAAAGTGGCGTCGTGACGTTGTCAAACTTGCCCCCGTGATCAAGATAAACAGCAAAGGAGAGAACATCCTTGGACATACAGCACCCTTCCCAAAGGAAATTCCTGAATACGCAGTGCAAGTGTTCACAGGCGTGAATGAATCCGTTCTTGACCCTTTTGCGGGTGCATTCACGACAACAATAGAATCATTTCGTCAAGGACGGAACAGTATTGGAATAGAACTAAATCGGACGATGTTTAGAGATGCCGTGTTAACACGGTTCTCCAATACTCTGGGCACAAGACCAAAAGAGGTGGAAAGTGAATGGATATGAAAGTGACAAACTCGTAATTGGACTTTATGGGGAGATGCGTTTGGCGATGGAACTGCACAAACGTGGATGGCAGGTTTATAGGGCATATATAGATGAGAAATTTGATTTTGTCATTCTAAAAAGTTACTGCGAAAACTGCCAATCGTTCAAAAATGCACTAACGCGTGAAGAATTTTATAAGGGACGAAATCGTAAAGCGGTAACTCCGCTTTGTGAAACCTGTGAGAAAGACAGCCTGAAAATGCTCGTTCGATTTATTCAGGTAAAGACATCAGAGGGAGTTCCGCCAAAGCGGGCAAAGTCAGGAGAAGAAATCAAAGAGTTCAGTTTCCACCCCAAAATCCGTTATCATCTGGCAGATTCCAGAGTATTTTATGTGTGGATACAAGTCTGGGACCAAGATACGCACGACATCAACTACTACATTTTTAAAACTTCGGATGTCGAGCGTTTTGATAATTTGGAGTTGGATACCTATCAAATAACCGACAATCAAAAAACGACATTGAGGATAAACAGAGTGGGAGAAGTCCTAAATAAAGGTCGAACCTATGATTTTAGTGTGTTTGAGGACTTTCACAACAATTTTCAGTGTTTGGAAGAACTCATAGAAGGCGATTCTTGGAAGTGATGGAACTATTTATTACGTCAAATTATTTGGTTTTATGAGATAAAGGGGTCAGGCTGTTCTCGTTCGGCACATACATATAAGCGTTCCTGCCAGTGAAATATTGCGTATATACATTCTGCCAATCGCTGTTTGTTAGTTTCCATCGTGGTGCGGGACCCAGTTTAAAATAGACGATGTCCGCTTCTTGGAGATTCTCAAACGGATAATCCCCAATCGGTGCGCCTCGGTGATTAGATACGAAAACAACGGCATTTTGAATATCCCGCTCCGCTACCATCGGCGGTAGTTTCTGATAGACAGGACTCCAATTCTGGTACACCCTCCCAATACGGACATAACTCCACACAATATTGATACTCAGCAACAGAAAACATATCCCGACACCAATCGCGAGTCCGCGTCTTTGGAACGGTCTGAAGCGTTCATAGAGGATAAATATCCCGCGTGCCGCTAATGGGATGAACCCAAGAAATGTCGACTCGGTGTAATAGCGGGCGTTTACAGGCGTGAATCCCCACGTTGAACCCTCAAAGTAGAAGACGGCGTAAAGCAGCAAGTTGCACACGAGTAGGGACAGACAGAACACATCGTATCTGTTGCGCGAGCGGTGGAAGAAGGGTATAAATACCAAACACCACGGCAGGATTAACGGCACAAAGGCGATGAACCACGTCACTGATAATTCTATCTCCTTCAATAAATTGTGGTGATAACTCCCCCAACCGAGAGCGTTGAAACTGATACTTGGGAGGATGTGTCGCCAGGTTCTTTCGATCGCCCATGCCGGTGTGAACATAAATGCCCCTTCAAGATCGGGTTCATAGCCCTCCGTGCGAAGACCGAAACCGATTTTGTCATAGGGTTGCGCGACCGTATGAGTGAACATGTATGGACTTTCCGTGAAGTGTGCGTTCCACGCCATACATACGCCAAGCATCACAACGAATGGAATAAAGAAGAATCCTAACCGTTTCATTGTGGAAAGCAACGCTTGCATCATTTCGTGTCTATGTTGCCATTGGGTAAAAAGATGGTAAACTGTTAACCCGGCACCGACAACGCCGAAGACTACCGCCGAGAGTGGTCGCGTATTGAACGCGTATCCTAATGAAAATCCTGAGAGAAGCGGGTAGCCGATCCGTGCGAGGAGGAAGGCATCGTCTTTGCAATTCAGCGTTTTAAGGAGTGTAAGGAGATAGAGCGAAAGGTAGAAACGACTCACCGGTTCGCTGAACCACGTCGAACCCATCCCAAGTGTTGCTGGCGAAATGAGCGCGAGCACTGCAGCGAGAAGTGCAATTCCGGGATGGATGTCTCCATATATCTCTTTCAGAAAAAGATAGAGAAGCAGCAACGCACCCCCCGTTGCGATCGCAGGAATCAACCACGGCGCACTAATAAATACACCGAACATCAGCATCAAGGCGTTTCCGAATGGATATTTTGAATACCATTTACCGTTAAGAACATTGATATGCGGAGAAGAGGAGAACCCGTGTTCCGGGGGTGCTGGCACAGAGAGTTTGCCCTCCGCGAACAGTTTTGCTTGGAATAGATACGAGACGGTGTCCGGTTCAAAGTAGGAAAACTGGAAGTAGATACCGCATAAAATTACTGATAGCAGTAAACCGAGTATAGAGATGATATAAATAGGTTTAATCTTCATTGCGTTGTTCGGCGGTCTCCAAAAAAATTTGACATTCGTTTCTCAATGCGGTATAATATCATTAAATTCAATTAAAATCACTGATTTTTTAAGGCAAGTTCAAAGTTACGAGCGATGAAAAAAATGTGCAACGTTATTACATTTAACATTCATCACCATCATTCGGTCCACTTCTGAGTAGAGCGGATGAGGGAATATGAATAAATATTTTTGATACGAAGCAAGTCTAACTTGTCTGGACCCTGGTAAACAAGCCGCTCTCCTCCGTGCCGCGTTATCGATGCGCGTGAGAAAAGAGCAAACCGTTTACTGGGTTTTTTTTTGACATTAAGGAAAAATTAAAATATGGAAAAGTTTGATAAACCTACTGGAACGAACGATTTTCTACCTGATCAGATGGTTCAGCGAAATTTCGTTGAGGATATCGTTCGTGAAACCTTTGAAACCTACGGATACGCACAGGTTCAGACCCCGTTGTTTGAATCCTTTGCACTATTATCCGCACAATCCGGCGAAGAGATCCGTCACAAGATGTTCACGTTCGTCGGTTCGGATAGAATAGATTATGCCCTAAGACCTGAGTTGACCGCCCCCGTCTGCAGACTCATTGCGAATGGGGACCTAAAACACCTTCCCTATCCATATAAACTCTACTACATCGGGCAATGTGTCCGACAAGAGCCGATTTCCGATGGGACGGAAGTAAAGCGGGAATTCCGACAGGCAGGCGTTGAACTCATTGGACCGGCTTCCGCCCACGCAGACGCTGAAATTATTACGATTCCGATCCGGATCCTTGAGAGACTCGACATCTCACAGACAAAATTAAGAATTGGCAACACGGGTGTCTTCCGTGGGATTTTCAAGCAAGGTGCCCTTGATCCGAAAGACCAAGCAGAAATGATTTGGGACATCGACCATCTTGTAAGCCTCCGTAACGAAAGCGAACTTTGGGATATGGAAACACTGCGGGATGCGCTTAATATGTTGCGTCGTTTACAAGGATTTGACTACCAAGGTACTTACAAGATTGAGACTGCCGCGATTCAGGAATTAACCGAAAGCACTGCCCCTGCTTTTGCGGAGAAGTTACCGACAATTGCCGAGGAAACCTATAAGGCGAGATGGCACCGTTATTTCAATGTTTCTGAAGAGATCGCACAGTGTTGCATAGATGTTTCAAAGATTTGTGGCGATAAGAACACTGTCATGACAGCATGGGAGACGCGTCTTGGGGATGCTGCACAAGCCGCACGTCAAGAACTTCTCGCCCTCTGCGACTGTTTGGAAAACTATGGTATTACAGATTTTGAAATCAATTTGGGCATCACGCGCGGGTTCGATTTCTATACCGGCGCGGTTTTTCAGATCGAATTACCTGAGAAACGTTTACCGCTTTGTGGTGGTGGAAGGTATGACAATTTGATCGCCTCTTTCGGCGGTCCGTCGATGCCTGGTGCTGGGTTTGCGTTTCAATTTGACGCGCTTGTAGAAGCCTTTACTGACCTGAACAAGGAAACCCCTGTTAACGGGAGAAAAGACTACTTTATCGCTGCAGAAACGCCCGAAGGCATTGCGGAAGCACAACGACTCGCTGAAACACTGCGGAAAGCAGGTAAGAACGTTGAGGTAGACTTGATGGAACGTGACCTGCAAGCACAACAGGACTACGCCAGCCAAGCAAACTACGATTATCTGGTTCGCTTGGTTCTTGATGAACCGATACGTAGAATTGAAATTAAAACTGGCGACACAGAGGTAGTCACCGCCAACGATCTCCTTTAGATGTTTCGCGTCTGCTAAAACCAGAATGGAATACAATCGTCCGTAGACATCTAAATCTGGTCAGAAATCGCTAATCCAATCGTCGGTGAGATTAGAGAAAGGACAACAATTAAAAAAATGCAAATGGAATCACAAAGGACACTGAAGCTTCTTTTACCGAAAGGGAGCCTACAAGCAGATACACTTGAGATGTTTCAGCGCGCCGGTTACGAACTCAACGGTTATAACGCAACTGATAGGTCCTATCGTGCAACTTTTCACAACGATAGCGAATTTCAAATCAAAATTTCGCGCCCCCAAGAAATACCTGTCTACGTTGGCATGGATGATTTCTACGATGTAGGAATTACCGGTCAAGATTGGGTCGAAGAAACTGATGCGGATGTTGAAGAAATCTTGCCTTTGGAATACGGTCATATTGATATTATCCTGGCAGTTCGCGAAGAACGAGATGACATTAATACGTTCGATGATCTGGTGAATCTCTCAGAGAGAGACATCCTCATATCTACCGAATATTTGAACATCGCCGAGAAATATATCCTCGAAAAAACGGAAAACAGAGTCGCACCTACGATTCTAACACCATGGAAGCGACTTAATACCCGCGGTACTTACCAGTCGCCTATCACGCTTATGCTGTCTTTTGGTGCTACTGAAGGAAAACCACCAGAAGAAGCGGATGCCATCATCGACAATTCGACTACATCACGGCGGACCCTCAAGGCGAATGAACTTAAGGTGATTGAACTGTTACGCGAATCTGAATCTACCCTTATCGCGAATCCAAAGGCACTCAGGGATTCATGGAAACAGGAGAAGATTGAAGAACTGAAGCAGACCCTCCAGAAAGGTTTGCGAAGACGGCGGAGTCAAGTACTTCGTGGTCACATTTAAGGAGCGGAACCTATGGCAACCCCTTTTATTAAACCGCGCGTTCCGCGCGGGATGCGAGATATTTTACCTGAGCAGATGATTCGCAGACAGTATGTTATAGACGTGATTCGAGACGTGTTCGAGGAATTTGGGTTTGAACCCTTGCAAACACCTGCTCTTGAATTATCTGAAGTGCTCACGGGCAAATACGGACCGGATGCTGAGAAACTCATCTATCAGGCAGGACACATGGGTGGAAAGGAGAATATTTCCCTCCGTTACGATCTTTCCGTACCGCTCTGCCGAGTTGTTGCTATGCATCCGCAACTCCCGAAACCTTTTAAGCGATACCAGATTGATCCCGTCTGGCGAGCGGAACGTCCGCAAAAAGGACGCTACCGCCAATTTTTCCAGTGCGATGCGGATACAGTCGGAACCGAGAGTATGCTCGCTGATGCTGAAAATGTTACTCTTATCTATCAAGTGCTCACTCGACTCGGTTTTGAGCAATTTGAGATTAATATCAACGACCGAAAATTAATCACTGGGATCGGGCAATTCGCTGGTGTGCCTGATGAGCAACTTGGCGGACTTTACCGTTCTATTGATAAGTTAGATAAAATTGGACTTGCAGGGGTCAGGGACGAATTAGCGGAAAATCAGATTCCGGAACCTGTAATTGAGAAGTTGCTCGCGCTGCTCCAGATTGATGGCGACTCGGCAACAGTGCTGAACGCGCTCAGGGAACAACTTGGCGACTCCGAAGTTGCGAGAGAAGGTATTGCGGAATTAGAGGAACTCAATGGCTATCTTGTAACGCTTGGGGTACCGGACGAATTCTATAGGGTGAACGTTTCAATGGTACGTGGTTTGGAATACTACACCGGTCCGATCTATGAAACGGTTGTTGAGGAACCGAAGATTGGGAGTATCACAGGCGGTGGTAGATACGATGAACTCATCGGGAGTTTTAGCAAACAGGGTTACCCGGCAACTGGTACCAGTTTCGGTATTGAACGGATTATTGACGTGATGGAAGAATTTGATATGTTTCCTACCGCTGTAGGCAAAACGGTGACACAGGTGCTGGTTACTGTCTTCGATGCTGAACTCGCTCAGGAATCCCTGAAATTGGCGACGCTTCTGCGCCAAGATGGCATCAAGACAGAGGTTTATTGTCGTCCAACGCGCCTCAGCACGCAGATAAAATACGCCGATACGAAAGGTATTCCTTATGCTGTTATTCTTGGCTCTGACGAATTAGAGGCAGGCGCAGTGGCGATTCGGAATCTCGCAAGCAGAGAACAACAAATCGTTCCGCGAGAAGAACTTGTTGAACACATCCAACGGTGGATAGACAGCTAAGTGATTATCTACGTGAATGTTCCAAATGACAATAGGAGCATTAAGGAAACATGAAGCAATTTTATCAACGCCCCAACTTCACTCGCTATATTGTTCTCCTCTGTTGCATTGTTCAAGCAGTGCAACTGACAATCGCAGGTTGTAGCCACACAAAACCGTATTACCATCCTGATATACCGGATAGTGCGAAACATGAGAGTAAAACGGAAGGCACTCTCCAGTACCGTCTTTTATTACTCGGTGATGGTGGACTTCCGAAACCGGATGAACCTGTCCTGAAAACGCTCAGCGAGTGGGCAGAGAAGGATGCTTCCAGTACAAGCATTGTCTTTTTAGGGGACAATATGTATCCTGAAGGGATGACGGAACGCAAAAAACATGAAGCGTCAACTCGGCTTACACCCCAACTCTCGGTTATCAAAACTACAGGAGCACACGGACTCTTTATTCCCGGAAACCATGATTGGGTAAATGGGAAAGCAGAAGGACTGCGTGCAGTTCTCGCACAGGAAGAATTTATCAACGATGCCCTCGCTGGTGAATCGAATTTTCTGCCATCTGGTGGCTCACCCGGTCCTGTTGCACTTGAACTCCCGAAAACCAACCCTGCAGTACGGATTATCGTGCTGGATACGCAGTGGTGGCTCCATCAACATGAAAAACCGAAAAAAGCACCTGAAAAAGTGATAGAAGAACTCGTGGCACTCTTAGATACTGAATTACCCGTGATCGTTGTCGGACATCATCCGTTGGAGAGTTACGGTTCACATGGCGGTTTCTATGACTGGAAGGCACACCTCTTCCCTGTCAGGTTTATGAAAAGATGGCTCTGGATTCCGATACCGATAGTGGGTTCCGCGTACCCTTACAGTCGATGGCACCTCTACAGATCCGACCAAGATATGAACGGCGCACGCAACAAAAATATGGTGACGGAACTAAACCGAGCGTTTGCCATGCGAAAATTGCCACCCCAGGGTCCACCGCTCTTAATCTATGTTTGCGGACATGAACATTCCCTGCAGGTTTTGAAAGGCGAAGTTACGGATTATCTTCTCGTGAGTGGGGCAGCGGCGAGCCAAAAAGTGACGGAAGTGATGTCTGGGGACAATACCCTGTTCGCACATCAACATACCGGTTTCATGGCGATAGATTTTCTTAACGATGGGAAAATTCTATTGCGAGTCGTTGAGCCTGAAGGGAAAGGGGTCCTATTTCACCGATGGTTGACTTTTTAGTATTTCAGCGATAACTTGCAAAAAAAATGCTTCCGAGAATGCCCTACAATCCCCCTGGAAAAGATGCTCCGCTATGGTAACCCTACCCGAAAAATACAGAGGCATTGGAACGGATCGATTGTTAACAGTTTAGGTTGCTTCATAATATATTCCTGTACATGCAATAGGCAGAACAAAAACATGTCCTGCCTATTTTTCACCGTTTCCACTTTACAACGCTAATTCTCCGCTTTACGATTCTCGCGGGCGTACCTTAAAAATTCCATATCGCGCAAGTAAGGTACCACATCATCTAATTGCAAGCGAACCTCGGTTAAATCCCCTGCGATCTGGTTCAAATCCGATTCAACTTGACGATAGGCTTGCTTGGCATTGCGGGGATGGTAGCCTGACTTTTGTAAGCAATACGATGTTCCCAACCAAGTACTTACAAGCGCAACTACTGTTATCCCGCTGATAATAATCGCCGCAACAGTGGTAATTACAGCTATATATTTAACGATAAAGAAGAATCCCACTCCTATCAAAAGCAGTATCAGTAAAGGCATATTCTTCCCCTCCTTTACTCATCAATACCTTTAGCAATCTTGATGAGTCGTTTAACTTCCTTTTTGAGAGCAACCATTTCTTCTTGAATATGGTTTACTTGCTGCTGCAGTATCTCTATATCACGTTGCGACGCCCCCTTTTCCAAACCTTGTACTCTTTTAGAGTAAGAGATGCCCATCCACACACACCCAAGCGTTGTAACTGTAATACCGAGCACAATGATAAGTACTGATTCCATTTCAAATTCCTCCCACTTTTATGTTGTGTTACAGGATAGAGTCTGCAAAACTGGAAAGGATAGTAAAAAATGGAAGATCGTCCCAAACTACTCAGACAAAAGCGTTCCACATAAACGGATCGACTGCTGCAGTTTTTAATATTATTTGGAAACTGTCAACGAAGGATCTTCTGTAGGCAGCTGAAAAGGTTGCTGTGTATTGTTCTTCTCAAGCAACCGAGCGACATCATATCCTCTACGGAGCAATTCGATTAGAAGCACGTCATCCGAGGCATCATTGACCGAACTTAACGTTTGCACACTTCTGTTAGATTCGGCACTAATCGACATTGCCTCCGAGGCATCCCGGACGCTGGCGTAGTTCACACCCAAATACCGCTGGGTTGTCACCACGCTTTTATGCCCTAACATTTCTTGTACGGCGTAAATATCGTTTGTCTGTTCATAGAGGCGTTGCGCGTAAGACTTCCTTAGAGAATGCGTACCAAGTTTCCCATTTAATCCCGCCGTTTCAAACGCGTTCTTTAGCATATCGTGCGCCGCTATTCTCGTCATCGCTTTCAAGCCTTGCCCTTTTCGAGATGGAAATAACGGACGCGTAGCTTCAATATTCCCATATAAATCAAGATGCCAAGCGATAAGATCCTCAATTGCTTGTCTGCCGTCTACATTTACAGGCACAGCTCTTGATACCTCACCCCCCTTTACAATGTTCCGATCAAACAGCAAATCAGCAACCGGCTTGTTGTTCTGCCACACGTCGTTCACTTTCAACGCCAGCAGTTCGCTAATCCGCCCACCGACCGAAACACCCAGCATGAATAAACTCCTATTCCGAACAGCGAACGTCCCGTTAAAAGCAGACGACACCTTTCGGATTTCGGCGTTATCTAAAGGTCTTGTGCCTTTCATAAAAAACTCCTTGTTTCTATTCGTAGATGGTATTTAAAACGGAATCATATTCTATTGGTTTCTTAATCTCGCCTAAGTATCACGTCAAAAAGAAGCGGTCCGCTCTATTTTGGGCTGGTACAAAGTTCACATATCAATTGCTCCAGAACCCCCGTCTTGCTTAGGTCGCTTGTCTTCAATTGCGTATCCACGATGAGGGTTTTTTCAATCGCAACGACCAACTCCGCAGAACTGAAAGCGTGGAGCGTTTGAAAAATTTTGTAGGCGACATAAGGATTCTGTTTCAGAATGTTATGAGTGGCTGACTTCGGTAAAACTCCACCCATTTCTTCAACAAGCGGTTGAAAAATATTTTTCGTAAAGTCAGAAAATGGCATACGGCTACGGAGCGGTCGCAGCCCCTTTTTTTCAGCCATTAGCTTGGCTTGGAGGGCAAATCGGAATTGACGTGTGATCGTCGAATTAACCAAGATGGGTTCTTGTCCGCTTGCTAATACCTCGTAAAGACTCTTCAATGCTTGTCCAATTGAACGCCTTCCAATTGCATCAGTGAGATCGAAAATGCTATCATAAGTGTTCTGTGTCACCATATTCTGGACGTCATGCTCGTCAATTTGACGCTTGTCGCCCACGAAATCGACAATCTTGTTGATCGCTTCGGCAATTGTGCGCATATCACCACCGGTGCGAGTCCTGAGTTGCGTGAAAGCACGGGGTGTTATCTGCTTATTGAATTCCCCCAATTTTTCCGTGACTTTTTTATACAACGGGTCTCGGTTCAGCGACGGACCGGCTTCGACCGGGTCAAAGGACCTATAGCGTCCCACAGTTTCAATCGCTTTAACGACCCTGTTGCGTTTGTTCACGGGTCCGCGCACTGTAAATATCAGAACGCTGTTTTTCGGTAGATCGGCTTGGAGCCATTCAAGCAATAAGTCGATGTCATCAGCGGCACCGGCTCCAGTAACAGGTGTATCCAACTGCTGAGCAATTTCCGGTAAACGTTCTAAGAAACCGCGCTCTTCGTCGGTTAACCTTGTACCTAACTCATCAATGAGTGCTTCAACCGCATTTGCGAAGTCAATATGCTGTTCGGCGATCTGTTGTGAGTTGACCTCTAAAAATTTTTCCATTGTAGAGATACATTTTTGTGGGTTTGTGGTTTCAATTTTGAATGCATTTCGGAGGAGCATTATCGGTGTTGTACGTTGTTGGGCTTTAAAAAAGGGTGCGTCTCGAACAACGACTACTCGCCATTTTGACATAGCTGGATAGAGGTCAACCTGACTGAGAATTTCTCGAGTTGTGATATCGGTACCTTCCAGAAAGGTGAGGTTAAAATCGCGTGTTTCAGGTGGGAGTAAATGTTCGAGTATCTGTTTGAGGGTTCCTTCAATGAGGAAACTTTCCTCGCCACAGAGGAGATATACTGGTAAGACTTTACCCGCTTGGATTTCGCGAAGAATATTTGGGGCAGGCTTTTTAGGTTTCTGTTTCATTAGAATTTTTTAGCATCAAGTCCACCGCTTTGGAGGAACGCCGTTCTCCTTATATTTACTATGATAGTTTTTACAATTACTTAGATACTGCGAAGCAATAGCACTCTTATGGGCGCGGTTGCTTGAATACACCGTTTTCTATAGATAGATATATCACCCTGTCCCCTTCGCAGTAACGGGTGGGGAAAGTGCCTGAAAAACCGTGTTGAAACGTCCAAAATCCATTAGCAGCAACTTAGGTTATAAATAGACTTGATTTTTACACAAACGGAGGTTTGTGGCATACTTAGAATCGTGTTGTAGATGAGAACGCGACCCTCCACTCTTACGGAGGTATCTATTACTACCGAGTCGTATCCGGCTACAAGCTTAAGGAAAATACAATGCGTGTCCATCAAACTTTCAATAGTTCATAGAAGGCTGGTGTCTATGCAGCACAAGCCTTTCACGCCTTTAGGTTGGATATTGGGCTATGATTAGGGCAAACTGCCGCCAACTGGAATCGCTCAGGTTGCGTTGTCGCTGGTAGCCTCCTTTTGCGTACCTGCGGTAGCAAACGCGGAGAAGCGTTTCGTTGGATTCAATGCGCCACACTTCGGACATGTCGGGGGACATTTCGGAGGTGTGTTGGCATCACTGACGCGTTGAAGCACCTCAAATTCAGCTGTACAGTTATTACAATGGTATTCAAAAATTGGCATCGTTTTTCCTCTAAGCTGTGGTAGGTCGGATGATGAGCTTCACCTTTGTGCCTTTAGGTGGGATTACATCGGTATTGACACGATACGTCCGATCATCGGTGCCAGTAGGTAAGGGGTGGTTGAAAAGTGAATCTGGGTCGCGATAGACAGCGATAATGTTGTGAAAGAGCTGGGCAGTGAATTGATTGTTTTTAAGCCGTCCACCTGTGAAGACCCATGGTGTCTCTTGCATGGGCTGCTTCGTAAAGGCATTCCAGACTAACTCTCTTGCGCGGCGCGAGACCACCTCGTCGCCTTGGTTCCATTCTACCCAGATGTCAACAGGTGCTCCCGTAGGAGTTCTCGGATCACCTTCAACCGAGAGATTCATACCGGGCGTAAAATCTAAAACCCCGAGTGCTGTAAGTATGTAAATCGGTTCTGCATCAACGATTAAAACGCTTTCATGTGTTTTGCCGAGTTTACCGCAGGCAAAGAATTCGATATTGGCATCTCCACCCACAATGTTAATTTCACCCGGCACGGTTACCTCGCGTTTACTGGTATCAAAAACAACGTTGCCGAGTTGAAAAATATTTTCGGTAATTTGCTTGGGTTTTGCTAACTGAACATCTGTTGCTGCAGTGGATTGTGGAAAGACTGTGAGTTTTTCCGTAGCACTATTATCGCTTTCGTCTGCATCCGAGAAATCAATGCGTGCTACAAATTCTATCTTACCTTCCATTGCGGGTGCCCAATCGGCAGAAATGACGGTCTCTGCGAGTTCAGGAGTCCAAAGGACATCGGTTGTAGCAACTTTCTCATTATTGACATAAAACCCGACGTTGAGAATCTCGTCAAGAGGGGTTCCCGTATTCCGAAGGGTTGCACTCAGTCGCACGACCTCGCCGACGCGTGGCGTAGGTGGTGAAAACCGGAGGCTCCGTGGAACAATCCCGATATTCGGCTCTGTTGGACCTACCAAGGCATGGCTTAAGGACATCACAGCAAAACAAGTCGACAAAAAATCACTCTCAGATCCGCGCCATCTCCCATCAGCTTCTTGTTGTGTTACCATCATCTGTGAGATTTCATTGTACCAATCGTAACCAGCTAATGTGTCTAAAGTTGGAGGGATATCACAAAACCGTTGCAGGGAAAGTAGATAGTAGTAAAGCCACGAGTTAGAGCCGGGATTCCGGGTTAAAGTCCAATGCTTTTTGACCCACTCAATGCCCCTCTGAACCTGAGGATCGTCGGCGGAAACCCCGCACGCACGAAGTGCCCACAACCCAGTGGCAGTCATGCTACCGTAGACACCTATTGCCCATGGCGAGCCGTCATCAACTAAATTGTAGAGCCATCCACCGGTTTCGGTTTGATTCCGGCGAATCCACTGCTCGGCACGTACCCATGTGTCAGGAGGAATATCAAGCCCCCACTGCTTCGCGGCATAGAGTGCGTAGATAACCATGTTCATATGCGCGCCATCGGCAGTAAAACCGTACCCCCAACCCCCATCGTCGCGTTCGTCTGCGAACTCACTGCCGCTGATAGGGAGTTGCTTTTTGATTAACTGATTCACAGCAAACTGGGCGCGCTCTCTGTACGCAGCATTTTGTGTTGCGACTAAGGCTGGAATAATCACGGCAGATTGATAAACAGCGAATTCGTTCCAGTTCTGCGCCAAGAGAAACTCTAAGCCTTTTTGCACTGATGGGTGCGAAGGCGTACGCCCTGTTGCAAACAACGTTTGCAATGCCAATGCCGTTTCTTGCGTCTGATCTTCACCGAAGTTCCACGCCTTGCCTGGAATGAAGTTTTCAGCGAGTCCTTTTAGGCTTGCTCCACAAGTAATGCAGATTAAGATGAGTTGGTTTTCAGTTCCACACTGTAGACAGGTCCGGCTATGCTTTCCCTGTTGTGCTTCTATCCAAGCAACACCTTTTGCTATAGCGTTCTGTATCTGTTCAGAGGTTACAGGTGGAAACGTCCGCGACTCAGCGACGAGGGTCGCCTGGGTAAGGTTGTTTGCTGTATCCGTTTCTTCAATGTGTTTTGCACCGGTTGGGTTGACGACGGCATAGATTTCGGTCTGACCGGGAGGTGGTTGCCACTGTGTTTTCACCCGTCTACTCTTTCCGGGTTTTAACTCTAATATCACATCCTTACAGACTATTTGGAGCGGTTGTGTCGCCGGATCCGCCTCGTAAAGGTTAACAACCAGATCTTGGTTCATCGTTTGTGAGCCGTCGCCAACATTCTTCACCTCAACTGAGATCGTAATCTCTTCTCCTTCAATCGGTGTTGGATTGGAAAAGGAGATACTATCAGCGTCAACACGGAAATCCGGCAGTTGTGCGAATCCGTTTGTGGTAAGGGAGGCAACAACAAACATCCCGATTACCAACCTTAACAGTAGATTTCGGAAACCTACACGCTGCGTCAAACGAAGACACTTAATCATGATGCACCTCACATGTGTCAAAGAAGTTGTTATCATGTCGGCGAATGCCACAACCAAATTTTGATTTATCCTTCAAGGAGGCGAGCGTGGCAACACAATTCCTACCGATTTTAAATTAGTTTCCTGACCAGTACCCAACGGAAACCGAGGAAGGCTGTGGGATAGGATTTTTGAACATTGCCTGTCCGGCAGACGTCCATTTACTAATCTCGCCTTGAAATGTCTCACCGAGCAGATCCGCTATCCAAATACCACCATCTGCAGGTGAAACGCTGATCGCCACAATTGCCATCCCTGCAAGAAATTCAGCCTTTTTCGTCCCATCTACGCCCAAGTTGATTAGCATTGACTGTTGTGAAACGACCCAAAGGCTTCCATCCATTGGATTGATACGGGGTGACGTAGGATTCGGAATATCGGTAATTTCTACGAGTGTTTGCCCACTGGCTGAGACCCGCCTCAGAACACTGTATTGGCTGTCGGCGATCCAAGCATTTCCCTCGTAGTCAACGGTCACACCTTTGGGTTCACCCATATTTTGGGCATCAACTATTTTATTTCCTGCCGCATCGTAGCGGGCGATAGGACCTCGGGCGTTTGTTATCCACGCCGATCCGTCCTTGGGGTTTACAGCCACTGCGGGCTCATGGGCGGGAATTGTAGCGATAACTTGGACACCATCACCGGATACTTTTTTAACAGCATCAAGCCCTGCGATCCATGCGGAACCATCGGCAGGATTAATGGCTATCATATTCGGACGATTGATATCTGGAATCGCGAGAAAATCACCGCTGTTCGGATTATAACGATAAACAGTATTTGCCGCTGAGACCGCGATCCAGACAACACCATCTGCTGGATTCACTTCGGCAGCACTTGCTTGTGGTAAATTCGGAATAACCTGTGGATCAGCGTTTCCATCGGCATATAATTTATAAACTGTATCTCCTTTACTTACTACCCAACATTCTCCATTATATTGTCCGTGGCTGATGGTAACGCATAGAACCGACAGCACCATTGCCCAAAACATCTTCTTCATGATTCGTATCTCCTCATTTTACTATATGCGCTTTGTAAGCGCGCAATCTATGATTCATAAGAGCGCGCTGTACGCGACGCTTTCATTTTTAAATATTAACATAGTTTCTGTTAATTTTGCAAGGACTTTCGTGTATCTGTGTGATGTACCTATCGTGCTTAGGGCATTAGCGGAATAGAGTAATTCCGATTTTCTCTTTTTTCTTGATTTTTTTGAGAAAGTCGTGTATACTAAACGAAAAGTATTGGATCGGACAGTTCACTGGATGCGTTTAAAGACTTATATCACTTTTTGGATTGGAAAAGAAAAATGGAATTTATCTCAGCGAATAAAAATAGATCTGCCATTCCTCTGATTTGGCTACTCATTTATCTTTCCATAGTTCCGATGCAGTTATCCAACTATGTTTTGTGCATTGGCATGGACGGACATGTTGGGTTTGAAATCGCAGTCAATGGACGATGCACTGACGCGCACAATCTTCACGAGAGGCACACAGAGATTGTGATTACTGCGGATACCGCGGGAGAGAATCACTGCGGTTCGTGTCTTGATCTCGCTATCTTTGTCTCTTTAGACACCGAACCGTATCTTGCTCCAATCCAAGATGCATTAATACACCACCCTGCTTCCGTAACTACGCTCAGAGCACACCAAGCAAACGGTTCCACGCTCCTGACACATACCCCTTTTTTGGATATTCCATCAGTAATAGCTCCAACCCTTGTATATCTTCGGACCACGACACTCCTCATTTAAACCACACCCCTTTCTATTTACAGCGACTTTCATCGCGCTCGGTGCGCTGAGAGTTAGCATTAATTCCCATTGATTTGTAAATATTTTAGTCCTGTGTCGACTATTGTAATCATGCACGATTATATTTAGCAGGTTTTGTTTAGTTCTCACTGCGAAGCAGGATAAAATCAAGTCGAGTTGTCATATACAAAAGATCATTTATTTTATATGGAGGAAAGCATTGCGTACGAAACTCACATTCAACTCCATCTTCATGATGGGCATAATTTGTCTGTTAGCATTAAGCGTGTGGCAAATGCCGTCCGCCTTTTCAAATGAAGTTTTTTCAAATGAGGAAGGGCAGGTTTCACTTGAGGTTGCAACCCAGACAGCAATGCGCGACAATCCAGAGCTCAACGTGATTCGTGAAAAACTTAAAGTTGCCCGCGCTCGAATTGAGGGCATAGCGTTGCTTGATAACCCCAAATTGGAAACCGAATTCGCTGGAGGAATAGACAGCAATCAAGGACTCGAACTTACCCAATCGTTTCAACTCGGCGGACAGCGAGGACATCAAAGACGAATTGCGAAGATCCATCTCGAAAAGGTAAACGCTGAGCTTGCCGAAGCCTCCCGCTTGCTTACGAAATTGGTCAAAATAGCTTTTTATGAATTGGCAATTGTCCAAGAAAAACTTAAGTTAGTCAAAGAAGTTATCCAACACAGCGAACAAATTGCCGACATTGCTCAGTTTCGGTTTGAAACTGGCGATATTTCGGTAACACAGGCGAATTTAGCAAACATTCAACTGCAATCGGCACTGCGTGAAGCGGTAAAGTTAGAAGGTAAATCGCAACTGATACAACTTGAACTGAACGCCTTAATGGGCACCCCACTTGAAACGGCGCGTATTGCTGTCGGAGGTTTGTCCGACTTTTCAACAGCAAGTTTTGGAAACCCACAAACTACGCCAGATGCGTCTTCAAAATTGAGGCTTGATGCCCTGAAGACACATGCGCTCAAGCGTCGCAACGACTTAAAATCGGTTCAATTAAACGCGGAGTTGACTGACAACGAACTCCGACTCGCAAAAGCCGCGAACATCCCCGATTTGAGTGTCGGTGCGCTTGCCCAACGCGGTGGAAGTGAGAAAGCACTTGGTGTAAAATTTACGATTCCATTGCCATTCTTCGACCGGAACCGTGATGAGATTAATGCAGCAAAAGCGCAACAACAGGTAGACGCTATCGAAATCAGCAGCCAAAAACGACAAATTAGCCGAGAGGTAATGGCAGCGTTCCTCTCCCTCAAGACAGCTGAAAAAACGCTCAAGTTTTATGAAGGTGATTCAGTAAAATTGCTCAATGAAAACCTCAAACTAACGCGGACTGCTTACGAATTAGGTGAAGCAAAACTTTTGGAAGTTATTTTGATGCAGAACGAATTTGTTGAAATACGATTTGATTACCTTAACGCACTCGCGGCGTACTACAAGGCACTGGCTCAACTTGAAGCCACTATAGATACACCTATTAGCGGTCAACCATCAGCGGTCAGTCATCATCCGCAATAGCGATCAGTCATAAACCAGAAAACCTTGTGGTAGGTAAAAACATGGAACTACTACAATGATTAACTGACGGTTTCCGATAGTTCCTCTTAAAAAAGGAGAAATCAAGATGTTACGTTATTTTTACTTTTCACTATTTTTTACAATTTTTGCAATTACGATAGGAAGCTTGGTTTCGCTAAACCTCACTTCTACATTAACTTGGGCGGAGAATACACAGGGGCAGGACGATAACACCAATCACACACACTCTCAAGGAAACATAGTAACGCTCACTGATAAAGCAAAAGCCAATATCGGTTTGAGGACTGCTGAAGTTGATCTCCGCGCGATTGAGACGATTGTGCACGTTCACGGTAACATATTAGCCCATCCCAAACGGCAGGCAATTGTTACACCGAGGATCGGCGGTATCGTTAAACGCATCCATTCCAGTGTCGGTGAATTTACCGAAAAAGGCGATTTGCTACTCGAATTAGAGAGCCTTGACTTGCAAATGGCGCAGATTGAAATGATTGAAGCCGTAGCGCAAAAGAAATCATTGGAATCCAAATTGGCGAGACTGACAGAGGTTTTCGCCAAGCAAATTCGTCGGGAATTGCAGACCCGTCAAATCGACTATCTGCAATCGTTTTCCGAGCTGCAGGAGTTACAGATAGCGATTGAAAAACGCAAAGTGCTTGCTATAACGAAGGTTATCTCAGCTTTGGAACAGATGCGGTTTAGACTGGTTAAAGCCGACGTTGAACTCCGATTGCTAAAGACGACACTCAAGAGAACTGAAGTCCTCGCAGAAAAACGTATTTCGGCACAGAAGGAACTCATTGCACAACAGGCAGAATACAGAAAAGGACACAGTGAACTGGCAGATGCGAAGCGGCAATTCCAAATCCTTGATGTCAGCAAACAAACGTTGGATAAGATCCTTCACGACAGTGGGGAAACTGCCATCCTCTCGCTAATGACTGGTAACGAATTAGATGCAGAAGCTTTACTGGAAAAATACGCAATGCTCAGTGGAAAAGGAACAGAATTGATAGAGGCAGAAGCGGCATACAAAATCGCGGCTATCAAAGTCGCAGCAAACAAACAACGCGCCTTAGCTGCCGGTCTCACTGAAACACTTCTCGAAAACCTGACTAAGACCAAAACTATTGTCACCTTCAGCGATTTGTCCACCGATGAATTGATTGAAAATTACCTCGCCTTTGTGGAAAGTTCAGAGGCACTTGAGGGAGTCCTTCAACTGGAAGAATCACTTCGTAACGCTGTCATTACCTTCAATAAGGTTCGGCAAAGACTTCAAGTGTCTGGATTGACACTCGCCGACATAGACAAGGTCGTTCAAACCGGAAAACCCTCTCCAATATTCTATGTTACTGCACCTGCTTCCGGGCAAATCATTAAGCAACATGTGACACTCGGCACGACGGTTGAAAAAAGCAATATGCTTTTCTCAATACTCGACACCGACCTTGTCTGGGTTGAAGGCGAGGTTCATGAGGACGCACTTATTCTCCTTCAGAACAAGTGGCAGATAGGTAGTGAGGTTCGTGCTCGCGTCGCTGCTTACCCAGAAGCAATTTTTACTGGAAGAATTTCACATATCTCACGTGTTATGAACCCAGAAGAACGTACCGTTCACTTTTGGGCGGAATTCAACAATCCCACGCATAAACTCAAACCGGGGATGTTTGCTGAACAAACAATTGTTTTGGAAAAAGGAGCCGAGGTATTGAGTGTTCCACTGAACGCCGTGCTTGAAAATGGAGGGAGCCGGTTTGTTTTTGTTGAATTGGGAGAGACTTACACCAAGCAGGAAGTGGTGGTAGGAGCGAAAGACGACCAGTATATCGAAATCAGAGAAGGGCTGTTTCCAGAGGAGTATGTAGTGGTGCAAGGGCAACATCAGTTGTTGAGAGCAACAGAAGATGTCTCCGAAGTGATGGGTGCACATGGGCATCCCCATTAGAATGGCTTTCGGCTGTCAGTAACTCATTCGTGGTGGTGCGCTACGCAGATTTCCCATAAAGGCTTACGGGACAATGCGTAGCAGTTTGCAGCCATACGAGTGCCAGCCTACTGATAGCCATTAGAACGGAAGTGAGATTAAAAAATGTGGTCAAAAATTACCGAGATTTCTCTCAAGAATAGACTTCTGACACTTGCTTGTATGGTAGCAGTAATCATCGTTGGATTTAGGATGTTTCAGTCGGCACCGATTGATGTTTATCCTGACATCAATCCACCTCGTATTACTATACTCACTGAAGCACACGGGTGGTCGCCTGAAGAAATGGAAACCTTAGTTACGTTGCCTATCGAGAGCTCGATGAACGGTACGCCTTATGTGACACGGGTCCGATCTTCCTCTGCAATTGGTTTATCGCTTGTGTTCGTTGAATTCGATTGGGGAACGGATGTATTCCTCGCGCGACAGATGGTCTCTGAGCGGCTCCAACTGGTTATCCCGAGTTTACCCGAAGGCGTTGACGCGCCAATTATCTTGCCGACTTCCTCCCTCTTGGGTGAGATTATAGAATACGCGCTCATTGATGAAACCGGAAAATTTGACGAGATGGAAATGCGAGACCTCGCAGATTGGGTAATTCGTTACCAACTGCAATCTCAGGGTGGTATTGCCAATGTGATCAATATCGGTGGCTACGTAAAGCAATTCCAAGTTTTCGTCAATCCTGAGCGATTGATAAGTTATAATCTTTCACTCGAGGACGTTGCTTCTGCGCTTGAGAAGAGCAACGAAAATTCCGCAGGCGGCTTCCTCATCAAAGACGCTCGCGAGTTGATGATTCGGGGATTGGGACGAATTTCTTCGGTTTCTGATATTGAAAACGTCGTTGTTAATGTGCGAACGCACGGCAGACCGATTCTTGTTAAAGATGTTGCCAAGGTGAAAATCGGATCGCTTCCAGAAATCCGACGTGGCGCGGGAAGTCACAATGGAAAAGAAACCGTCTTGGGCAAGGTGGTCAAGCAACCCGGTGTCAACACGATGACACTTAATGACAAAGTGACATCCGTGTTGAAATCACTGGAGCAGTCAATGCCTGAAGGTGTAAGGATTAAAGTTGAATATGCTCAAGCAGACCTAATTCGTCGTGCTGTTAACACTGTTAAAGAGGCATTGCGCGATGGCGCGATCTTGGTCGTTATTGTTCTGGCTATTTTTCTCTTTAACATTCGGACCGCGCTGATTACCTTAACGGCGATCCCACTCTCCCTGATTATAGCCGTTATTGCTCTTCTTTCTCAGGGTGACACCCTTAACATCATGACACTCGCGGGTTTGGCGATTGCGGTCGGAATGGTAGTTGACGATGCGATTGTATATGTCGAAAATATTTTCCGACGATTACAAGAGTATTTTCATCTTCGTTGGACGGGCGTGGAGCCTGAAGAAACACCATCGGAGGTTGTAAAGCGGGCGAGTGAAGAGATTCGTACCTCAATTGTTTTTGCAACGTTGATTATCATCCTCGTTTTTGTGCCGCTGTTCAGCCTGAGTGGTATGGAGGGCAGAATGTTCCGTCCACTTGGCTGGGCTGTTGTCATTTCAATGGCAGCGTCGCTACTCGTCGCGCTCACAGTCGTTCCGGTGTTAAGTGACTTGCTGTTGACTCGTTTCCAAAGACGGCGTCCATCGGATGGATCTGAATCAGAACCGCGTCCTTCAAAAGAGAGTCCGGTGGTTGTATGGATTAAACGTGCCTATCGCCCCACACTTGTTTGGGTTATGCGATTGCGTTGGGGAGTCGTAGCGTTTGCATTACTGTTGGTGGTGTTGACTGTAGCAGCGATTCCTCGTTTGGGACGTGAATTCTTGCCTGTAATGGATGAAGCTACGTTTATTATCAGTGTCTTTTCACCGCCAGGTACCTCGTTGGGAGAATCAACACGTATCGGTAGAGAGATGGAAATGACGCTCCTGACGATCCCAGAAGTCACAAGCGTGAGTAGCCGCACCGGGCGAGCAGAGGCAGATGAGCATGCCCACGACGTAAACACACATGAGATCCTTGTGAACTTTATCCCGCCTGATGAACGAGAGAAAACGCGAGCAGAACTCCTCTCGGAAGTTCGTGAACTGCTGTCTCCTGAAAACTTTCCGGGTGTGCTGGTATCTGTCGGTCAACCGATCCAGCATCGCCTTGACCATTTACTGTCAGGGGTCAACGCACAAGTAGCACTGAAATTGTTTGGGACAGATCTCAATACACTTAGGGCAAAGGCGGAGGAAATTCGGACGGTCCTCTCGGAAATTGAAGGCGTAGCGGATTTACAGGTGGAACAGCAAGTGCAGGTGGAGCAACTTCAGATCCAAGTTAAACGGCTTGAAGCAGCGCGCTACGGCTTACGCGTCGAAGATGTGACGCATTTTGCAGAAACTGCCTTCAAAGGGGAGTTGGTCAGTCAGGTCATCCAAGGACAACGCCAATATGCCCTCTTGATTCGAGTAGATCCGACGCTCGTCAACACAGTTGAAGCCGTCGAAAGTTTAAAAATCCGAACTCCATCAGGCGCGTTCGTCCCACTAAAACAGGTTGCCGATGTTAGTTTCGGTTATGGACCAAATACCATCAATCGTGAGAACGTTTCTCGGCGTATTGTCATTCAGTGTAACGTCCGAGGTGGCAAAGGGGGGCGGGATCTCGGCAACTTCATTGCAGAAGTTCAGCGGGAGATCGACGAACGTATTGAGATGCCCGAAGCGTATTTTCTTTCGTATGGTGGACAGTTTGAAAGCCAACAGGCGGCACAAAGGAAGATTCTGATTCAGACGGGTTTTGTCCTTATCGGCATCTGTGTTCTGTTGTTTCTGGCGATGGGTTCATTTCGGCTTTCATTGTTGGTAATGCTCAATCTGCCCTTGGCGTTAATTGGTGGTGTTATCAGTATTTTCTTTACCGGCGGTGTGTTGAGTATTCCGTCGATGGTCGGTTTCATTCTGCTATTTGGTATTGCTGTGCGAAATGGAATTATTTTGGTGACACACATCAATACGCTGCGTTCAGAAGGCATGTCGCTCTATGATGCTGTGATGAAAGGTGCTGAGGAACGCATTAGCCCGGTGTTAATGACGGCTTTAACTACAGGATTAGGGATGTTGCCTCTTGCGCTTGCGCACGGCTCTGGGGCGGAACTTCAGAAGCCACTCGCAATCGTCATCAGTGGCGGAATGATAACTGCGACCTTCTTGACGCTTATCGTCTTGCCAGTGTTGTACTACATTGTCGAATTAAGTTGGTTAGCGAGTTTTCAACGTAAAACCGTTCCCTAACGATAAGGGTTCTGCTCATCGTTTCACGATGGTATTTGGTGAATTACAAGAGGCATAAGGAGCGGATCGATTTTTTAAACTGTCCTGTGTAAACTCTCTTGTGGCGTTCATCGTTTAAACCCTCAAATGAAGGGGTTCGTTATATCGACTCGACCCTACAGATGTCATCAACTTAGATCTCTATAACTTTTTTTGAAACTTTTTTCGCCGAGTGGTGTCTAATAGTATAAGGAAGAAAACTTACGAACAAGGAGAAGCAGAATGAAACGCGCACATTTCTACTGTCTAACTTTTGTGGTGGTCCTTCTGTTTGTTGGAATCAGCATGGTAAGCATGGCTGAAGTCGCTGTTTTAAAGCTGGAGATTTCCGATGTCGTCAGTAACGCCGATGCACGGCAAATTCGACGGTTACTGGAACCTTGGGCGGATCCAAAGGACATCACATTCCACACGCCCGTTGACAAACACGGTAGAAAACGACTTTTCACGACCCTTGTGGAAGTCAAACCGAGGCAGGGTCCCTCTAAATACAGTGAAACACACACGTTTGATGTCTATGACATCATGCGCCAACTTAACGATTCACGTTTCAGGGGTCGCCATGGCATTGGACACTCCCGTGTTCTTAATACCGAGGCTACCATTCGCGGCGACCTGTTTGCACATCCCGGCTTCGCCCGGAGTTATCTCCGAAACGTTCCTGCATGGCGACGCTGGCGGCCTGATACGTCTCATATCCATCACGCAATGACCGCGGGGCGCGAGGAGCAGAAGTTCGTCTTCAGCGCGAGTCCTGAGTTTGACCAGCTGCGAATTGATGCCGCAAACAACAATAAACCAGTTGAGGTAAAGGGTATAATCACAGGATTTGACGGTCCCTATCCGATTGTATCCGTCCGCAAGTACGACATAGGGTATCATCTCAAGACGAAGGCATCTGAAGCAAAAACAGCGAAACAACCGACCTACGACTATCTTGAAAAAAAGTAGGTACGATTCGGAATTGGGACTTTCCGTTTACGACTGGTAACCGCCCGTATTGAAGAGCACAACGCGTTCGGCATCCTCAATCATCCCATTCGCGACGAGCTGTTTGAGTGCTGCGACTGTTGCTGCACCTTCAGGGCATGTCAAAAGTCCTTCGGTTGTTGGGAGTAGTTGCATTGCTTCACGGATAGCAGCGTCCGTGACAGCAATCGCGGCACCATTACTTTTACGAATTGCCTCCAAAATGAGGAAATCTCCGATTGCTTGTGGAACCCGTAAACCGCTGGCAATAGTATGTGCATCACACCACGGGGTTGCTTCAGTAGCACCTTCTTCCCATGCCTTAACAATCGGGGCACATCCTTCGGACTGTACAGAGATAAACCGAGGCCTTTTCTTGCTTATCCAACCGATCGCTTCTAATTCCGAGAAGGCTTTCCACATCCCAACAATACCTGTGCCGCCGCCGGTAGGATAGATGATAACATCCGGTAGTTCCCATCCGAATTGCTCCGCGAGTTCAAATCCCATTGTTTTTTTGCCCTCCACGCGGTAGGGCTCTTTAAGCGTTGACACATCAAACCAGCCTTCCTGTTCCTTCCGTTCTGCGACAATTCTGCCTGCATCCGTGATTAAACCGTCAATCAGTGTGACGTTTGCACCAGCGAGTTGACACGTCTCCTTATTGAAAGGCGGCGTATCTTGTGGCATAAAGATGTGTGCTGATATACCTGCGGCAGCGGCGTAAAGTGCGAGGGCAGTCGCAGCGTTGCCAGCGGAGGGGATCGCTAATTGCGTTAACCCGAGTGCTTTTGCCTTGGAGACTGCCATAGCCAAACCGCGCGCCTTGAAACTTCCAGTAGGTAATCGGGATTCATCCTTCACCCATACCTCTGTAAGTCCGAACGTTGCTCCCAACCTTTTGGTATGGATGAGGGGTGTCATCGTTTCCCCAAGCGTCACCATGTCGGTTGGATTAGATATGGGTAGGAGTTCCCAATAACGCCAGAGTGAAGCAGGTCTTGACTGGAGCGTGTCGCGTTCCCATGTTTCTGCTACCTGTTCAAGCGCGTAACGGGCAAGTAGCGGTTTCCCACAAGTGGCACAGACATTCTGTGGTGTCAGGTGATCATAGGTTTCACTACACTTACTACATTCAAGTACTTCTAATTTTCCTTGCGGTTCGGTGAGATGGGTTCGAGTTTTCATGTCCTTTTCCGTAGACTCGCCCGGTGCGATGCTTGGGCTTACGCGTTCTGGCTAAGAATTCAGAGGAGGTACCTTTTCGTATATTCACAGGTTCCCTCGGACGTTGGTCGCGATGGTCTCCAAGTTCGTTTCAGGTTGCGTTCTTTATAATTAGACTCCGAGGTTTTGCTGCTCTCCTATTAATCATTGAAATCTTCCAATATTCGTCAAAATTCTGGCTCAGGCTTAGGAGTGCGCGAGGAGTTTGAGAAGGATCGCCTTCATGCTATGGAGACGGTTTTCGGATTGGTCGAAGATAATTGAACGTTCATCGTTGACGAGTTCACCCGAAATTTCATACCCGTGGTGTGCGGGAAGGCAGTGCATTACCCGGCACTCGTGTTGCTTCAGCAGTTCCACATTCAATTGGTACGGCATCATCTTTTCTAATCGGCGTTTCCGCTCCTTTGCAAAAGACGGATCCGTGAAGAATTCCATGTCCACCCATGTATCTGTATAGACAATATCGCTTTCGGCAATCACTTTTTCCAGTGAATTCTCTACCACTTCGGTATTGGTATCAAGCGTTTTATAGAGACCTTTGCGAGAGGCTTCTTCCCACAGTTCCTTGTCAACAGCAACGGGATTCACTTCTGGTGCGATAACGGTGACTTCAAGGCCTACCTTCATACCGGCGGCAATCAGTGAATTACAGACGTTGTTATGCACGCCGATGAAGCATAATTTGACCCCTTCCAGTCTACCGAGGTGCTCCTGGACCGTCATCAGATCACCGAGGGCTTGTGTTGGATGGTATCTGTCGCAGCAACCATTAATCATCGGGACTGTTGCTGCTGCTGCTGCTTCAGCGAGATCCGAATGCTTTAAGAACCGGGCTAAGATAACATCAACATACGCTGAGAGGACACGTATTTCGTCGCTCAGGTCGGCTAAATCAAAGTTTGTGGTGCGCCAATCGAGATAATGGGCATGCCCGCCGAGTTGTGTTATCCCGATTTCACCGGCACAGCGCGTTCGTGTGGAGGTTTTTTGGAAAAGCAGACAGAGACTTTTCCCACCCACAGCATGTCTGTATTTTTCGGGATGGTTTTTAATCTTCAGGCTGTTTTCGACTGTTTCAAGAATGTCTGTTTCTGACCATGGGTTTAGTGTAATTAGGTGCATAACTACCTCCACAGTAGGGTCCTTAGAAACCTATGGACGGTTTCCATTTTTTCACAAATCATAGAAAGGTTGTATATTGTCTTCAACCACACTCGGTGGCAAATAAGAAAGCATAATTATATCCAATTTCCTAACGAATGTCAAATCTTTTCTCTTTGTTCCAAAGTTATTCAGTTTTCCCATAGGAGGAATCTCTAAATCTAACGACCCCTACTTACAAAGGATCTCCTGATAGCGACGTATCTCACGGAATTAGTAAAAAACAACGAAACGATAAGTTAATTTATACACAACATTTCGTATTTTTAAAATAATATCCGTTTGATTGATTTTACTTTGGATATGCCTTATGTGACTATCCACGGTTCAGGCTATATTGCTGCGCTATCTACCACTAAAATTATACCCGGTCCCACGGAATTTCAACACCTAACTCATCCGCAAGTTGTTCAAGTTCCTGCAACGGTTCTTGATGAAGTGGAATCCCGTTCGAGCGGCGTTCTTGGGTTAACTCCCACTCAATCTCGCCGGGGAGGGTAACGCGCGTAAATCCGCTACGCGGTGTGGCTTGACGTGTCATCCGAATCTGCCGATCAATTTCAGCCTTGAATTCTACAATAGAGGTGAAACTGGCGATGTTGATAGCGAAGAAAAAGTGTGCTGATACGCGTTTCTCTCGTGGTGCATCTCCAGGCTGATAGTGCTTGTTGATACCCATCAGTCCACCGCTTAACGGACCGCATAAGACATCCATCACGATCGCGAGGGCTGAACCTTTGGGACCTGCAGCCGGTAGGATAGCAGCAACCTTCCCAGGGTCATCGGTTTCATTGCCATCTGCGTCCAGTCCCCATCCGAACGGGATTTTTTCTTGGTATAACCTTGCGGTTCCGATTCGTCCAGCGGCGGCAGCACCACACGCCATATCCAACACGATCGGCGGTTCTTCACCAGCGGGGATGGCAAAGGAGAGCGCATTATTCCCGATCGAAGTACTTCTTGCGCCGAAAACAGCAACATTCACGCCGAGTCCATTAGTGGTTGCGAAACCGATCATATCGTGTTCCGCGGCTCGCATCGCATGACTGGAAGCAGCCCCGAAGTGATTGCTATTCCGAACGATAACTACGCCGATCGAAGCGGACTTCGCTTTCTCAATAGCGATGTTCATTGCGCGGACACCCACAAGATGCCCTAATCCACGGTCCCCGTCTAACAAGACAGAGGCAGTGTTATCTTCAAGTCTTTGAAGTTCAGGTATAGGATTTATATCACCATTGATGATGCCTCGGACATAACGCGGCACAGCGCGTGTCGCGTGCGAATGAACGCCGCGTAAATCCATCAGAACCTGCATTTCTGCGACGGTATCGGCATCTGACTGGGCAACACCTACTTTTTGGTAAAGCTGGCTACAGACGGTTTGCAACGCTGCTGCGTTCACAATTGCCTCTTGTTCGTGTCGATTCATGGCTGGAGATACTCCTGTAGCGTTTTCAACACATTAGGATGCGTTGGTTAGAAGGATACGTGGATAGTCGCTTGGAATCTCTACTGTTCCCAACGCCGCTATTTTAGCAGAATTGACTATAAAGCGCAAATTTTCTTCAGAAAACTAAAGGTCCAGTATTTAGTGGGTTTTTATTTGCCTTTATGTCTTATACTGAGATATAATTACTTGCATATTCGCGTAAACGCATAACCAAACGTAAACGTTGTCATAAAAAAGCAAACCTCATTGCCACAGTTTGGAAAGCATACTCATGATTTCACTTAATTATGTCTCACAATGTTTTTGTTTGATTTTCGTGCTACTGCTCGTTGCCCTTACTGCCAACCCGGGTGAAAAGAACACTTCCGACTTTTCGCAAAATGGTGCTTTGTTTTTGGAACAGTACTGTTTCAGTTGCCACGCTGGTGACCAGCCTGCTGCCGAACTCTCCTTGGATTCATTCACCGACGATCATTCATTAATCGAGAACCGGGACATCTGGGAGCGGATCCTGGACATGCTAACAACAGGTCAGATGCCGCCATCGGACAGCGATCAGTTTCCGCCGATGGAAGCGTCAGAATCGTTCGTTGCGCACATTGAAGCGATCTTTGAACATGCGGATCGCATGGCTAAGCCAGACCCTGGACGCGTAACAGTCCGGCGCCTCAATAAAGTTGAATACAAGAATACCGTCCGAGATCTACTCGGCGTTGATTTCAATCCGACCGAAAATTTTCCTGCGGACGATGTCGGACACGGGTTTGATAATATTGGTGATGTGCTGACGATGTCACCGCTTCTAATGGAGCGCTACCTTGAAGCTGCGGAGGCAATCGCCACGCGTGTTATCTTGTTGGATCCACCACCACCATCCAAACGTTACCAAAGTGGTAGTCGACTTGATCCGCGCCACGATGATGTCCCTGATGAACGCTACCGCTTGCTCGATCCAACTGCCACAGAAGCGTGGAAAACTGGTCCTTTTACAACAGGAGCGACATATTTCAAGATATCTCCCGATGCAGAAATCGTTTACCGCGCGACCCTTTACGCCGAAACGGACAGCGAAACACCCGTGGAAGTCGTTTTATTCATTCAGAGTGACACATTGGAGGAGATAACCCCACCGGGGAAACTCACGCGCTTAGTTGGCATAGATCCTACGGTAGATAATAATATCAAGGTGTTGAAGTCTTTTGAGATTACCGCCCGCGATGACGAAAAGAGACAGACAATTGAATTCCTTATTACCAGTATCCCTAACATTGAAAAAGTCGGCATTGCGATGCTTAAACCAATAGAAGGTGAACCGCAGGCTAAACTCCAGATTCGCACGCTCTGGGCAGAGGGACCCTTAGACACCAGACCGGATTCTCATTTTGAAATTCTGGCGTGCGCACCCGGTATCTCCCAAGCAGAACAGACCCGTGAAGTGCTAACACGTTTGCTTCGACGCGGCTATCGTCGTCCACCGACCGAAAGCGAAGTGGAACAACTCACGCAGTTTGTAGCATCCGTCCAAGCGGATGGCGCGCCGTGGGAAGTGGGCATTCAAGAGGCGATTAAAGTCATTCTTTGTTCACCGAAGTTCCTATTTCGGTTGGAGTTGGACGACCGTCCGCAGCACCCAGAACCGTACCCGATTGATGAGTTTCAGCTCGCCTCACGTCTCTCCTACTTCTTGTGGAGCAGCATACCAGATGATGAACTTTTTGAACTCGCTGAGAGAAAGCAACTCACTGCCAATCTGGAATCCCAAGTTAAACGGATGTTAGCAAACCCAAAGGCATCCGAATTGGGGCGTAATTTCGGAACCCAATGGCTTCAAATCCAACGACTGACAACGGCTGCCCCCGACCTCGAACAATTTCCATATTTCACAGGTAGCTTGCGCCTCGCCATGCTAAAGGAGACGGAACTTTTTGTCGAATCCATCTTTCGCGAAAATCGAAGCGTCCTGGATCTGATTGATGCCGATTACACTTTCCTCAATTCTCCTTTGGCAAACCACTACGGCATTATGGATACACAGGGAAACTGGAGAGGACAAAAGAACCCCGTACCGGGCGGTGAAAAAATTAAGGGGAGATCGTTTCGCCGCGTCAAGATACAAGGAAGCTCACGCGGTGGAGTACTGAGTCACGCCAGTGTTTTGACAGTGACCTCTAATCCGACACGTACCTCTCCGGTCAAAAGGGGACGCTGGGTTCTGGAACAGATACTCGGTACACCGCCACCGCCGCCACCGCCGGATGTCCCAGAATTAGAAGAAGGGGGTGAAACGGTTCACGGAAGTACGCTGCGTGAACGTCTTGAACAACACCGAGCAGATCCCGCCTGTGCTAACTGCCATGCGAAAATGGACCCGATCGGATTCGCACTCGAAAACTACAACGCGATTGGGGCTTTTCGGTGGAAAGATGGCGAACTGGATATCGATACAACCGCGGAATTGCCAGATGGAACGATAATACGCGGTGTCGCAGACCTAAAACAGGTTGTCAAAGACAGAAAACAGCAATTCCTACGCTGTCTGACAGAGAAAATGTTAACCTACGCTTTAGGCAGAGGATTGGAGTATTATGATCGATCAACCGTTGACAGAATCGTCACACAACTTGAAGCCGAGGATTATAGAAGTTCTGTAATGATTACAGAGATCGTCAAAAGTGATCCGTTCCGGCTGCGACGCGGCACAAAGGACAACTTATGATTGGCAATTGGCTATCGGCTATCGGCTTTCAGTTTCCATTCTCCCCGCTGGCGAGGTTTCCCAAGGAACAGACCCTGCAGGTGTCTATTGGAACGTCTCATCGTGATGGCATGCACCCGACAGCGGAAACACCTCAACCTCTGACTGCCGACGGTTTCCGACTGCTGACTGCCATTCACAATTTGCCTTTCAGTTTTGCTGCTCTCCCTATATTAATCATGATTCTCCAGCCAAGTTGTTATACACTTTCTCATGAAGTACTCAATCAAGATGCGATTTTACAGTTGGAGCAAAAATATTCTGTCCACTTAAATTCTTCATGGACTACAAAACAGGCACATTCGCTCTTAAAGGTCTTTGAATCTATACCCTTGAATATGAATCTACCCTTTTCTACATGGAATATAAGCAATGATGACGTGGAAAATGGTATTAAGATTGAATCTAAAAATAAGATAAAGTTCGTTACGATGAGTAGAGATATTTTTCCAGTTGAAGGATCTCAAGAGGTTGTATCACCGGGCAAGCATCTATATTATGCTGTCGTTCAATACATAACAGAGAATGGAACAAACAGAGCCGTAATAGAGTTAATATTGCAAGAAAGGTATGGTATATATGTACCCTCTTATGCTTCATTACCCGATGAAACGAAAAATAAAACAATAAAACGCTATTCGGATTTTGAAAATAGGGATTTGATGCTTATTATATCAGTATTTGAAGCATTCCCTCAGGCATTACATAAAATACCTCGATTGAAGTATATAGTTCGCAGAATCGATAACGAAGATGATGAAAACAGAGGAGTGAGTCATACCCTGACCAGTCGTGGTTACATAGAGTTTGCTGAATCTATTTTCACTCGCGGTAATTTTCGTAATTTTATTAATACACGTCGTATAATTGCCCACGAAAAGGCACATTTTTTATGGGCTTATGTTTTTAATAGAGAACTTAAAACGGACTGGGCGAAACTTGGAGGATGGCATCGCGATTCAAGTGAATCAGGTTGGTCAACAACCAAAGAACGGTCAGCGTTTGTATCAGATTACGCTTCTGAAAAAGATCCAAATGAGGATATGGCGGAAAGTATCGCAAATTATCTTGTATCACCCCATAGACTCCGTTCCTGTTGCACTGAGAAATATGAGTTTATTCATGAAATTATGCTTATGTATGTCGAACGGTGGGGCACGTCTAATGTTATGTAAATTTGGGAGAGGCTTATGAACACATCAAAACATTTTTCACGTCGAACATTTTTACGTGGTTTGGGGGTCGGTGCCGCTTTACCTTGGTTGGAAACGGTGGGATCCCTTGTTGCTTGGGCAGACACACCCATAGATGGAAAGGCGATTACGCGTTACCCGGATCCAGCGGTTGAAGTCATTGACCAGCGTTTCGCCAAATACAAAATCGGGAACGCCGTCGTAGAACGGCTGTGGACGGGATCGCGCTGGGCAGAGGGACCCGTCTGGTTCGGTGATGGGGGTTACCTCCTCTGGAGTGACATTCCAAACAATCAGATTCTGAAATGGCAGGAAGCCACCGGTATGGTGAGCGTCTATCGCAAACCCTCTAACTACACCAATGGACACACACGCGATCGACAAGGTCGACTTATCAGTTGTGAACACGGTACACGACGTGTCACACGAACCGAATATGACGGAACAGTTACCGTCCTCATAGACAACTTCGAGGGCAAACGCTTCAACGCACCGAACGATGCAGTCGTCCACCCTGATGGACATATCTGGTTTACCGATCCCGGATACGGTATCCTTTCCGATTATGAAGGACATAAAGCAGAATTTGAATTACCGACTTCCGTTTATCGCTTGAATCCAGACTACGGCGAAGCAGTCGTTGTGACAGATGAAATCGAAAGACCCAACGGACTCTGTTTTTCACCCGATTACAATAAACTTTACGTTGCTGATACCGGTCCACCGAAAAACATCGTTACCTATGATGTGGTCAACGGTGAACGGTTGGCTAACAAACAGGTATTCGCGGATATGGCACCCGGGGCAGCGGATGGGCTTCGATGCGATACCGATGGAAACCTGTGGGCAGGTGCTGGTTGGGTCGGTGACGGTTACGATGGTGTGCATATCTTCGCACCAGACGGAACGCTGATCGGGAAGATCCATCTTCCAGAAATTTGTGCAAATATCTGCTTCGGCGGTGTGAAACGAAACAGGCTTTTCATGGCAGGTAGCCAATCTCTCTATTCAGTGTATGTCAATGCACAAGGGGTACCCTACTTTCAAACGCACCATGAACACTGAGAGTGAAGTGTCTGGAATCGGAGTTCTCTCCTACCGTTAGCGGTCAGCAGTCGGTGGAAATTTCTGAATAGCGGATGACACGGATTACGCAGATTACGCAAATTTTAGGGTTCTCTGGACATCGAGTGCTTAATTGTCTGAATCAAGATTTTCAGGAAACCTCTTCGATCTTTTCAAGATGTCCCATAAACACTTGACAAGTCATAAAAAACAAGGTATAATTCTGTTATAGGAGTTCTGGAACGAGAAATCACATAGTGACAGCAGCGGCTTTTCACGAGTTTCGCACTGTTTTAACTGTGGAGAGCTAACGAAGGAATAGTTATGAACACTTCAAAGCAACTTTCACGTCGAACGTTCTTACGCGGTTTAGGTGTCAGTATCGCTCTACCGTGGTTGGAGGTTATGGGATCCCTTACCTCGTGGGCAAACGCCCCGGCAAGTGGAGTAGCACACCAGGCAATTCCGAATCGGATGGCATTCCTTTACGTGCCCAACGGAAAAATTATGGAGGATTGGACCCCGAAGCAAGTCGGAACTAACTATGAACTCACGGATATCCTGAAACCCTTGGAAAATGTGAAAGACAAGATGTTGGTGCTAAGCGGTCTAACGGCTGATAAAGCCCGTGCTAATGGGGATGGCGGTGGCGATCATGCCCGAGCAATGGCAGCCTTCCTTACAGGTGCACAGCCCCGTAAAACTGATGGTGCTGACATTCAGGCTGGCGTCTCTGTTGATCAGGTCGCGGCAGCGCATATGGGTAACCAGACCCGAATGCCTTCGCTTGAACTCGGAATCGATCCTGGAAGAAGAGCGGGAAATTGCGATTCTGGCTATAGCTGCGTCTATTCATCAACACTGTCATGGCGTTCCGGCACGCAACCGCTTCCGAAAGAGGTAAATCCGAAACTCGCTTTTGAACGGCTGTTCTCCTCTCTGCCTGACACACAACGAGAAGAACGCGATCAACAGCGAAAAAGTATCCTCGATTTTGTCAGACAGGACTCAAAAGAGTTACTCGGTCAGGTCAGCGGGAATGATGTCCGGAAACTCGATGAGTACTTCTCCTCTATCCGGGACATTGAAATGAGAATCGCATCGGCTGAAAAGTTTCCACCGATCGAAAGCCCAGACTATACCGTGCCGGAGGAAATTCCAGCAGATTATCAGGAGCATCTGCATCTCATGATGGACCTGATGGTACTCGCATTTCAGGCGGATGTAACCCGCGTTACGACCTTCGTCCTCGCAAATGAAGGGAGCAACAAACCCTATCCGTTTGTCGACGTTCCAGAGGGACACCACTACTTGTCACATCACAGTGGTGATGAAGAGAAGATAGAAAAAATCAAACGCATTGATATCTTCCACTCTCAACAACTGGCGTATTTCTTAAAAAAAATGGACGCGACTGCTGAAGGGGATGGTTCGCTCTTAGATCATTCAATGATTCTATACGGCAGCGGGAATGCAGATGGCAACCGACACAGTCACCACGATCTCCCAATTCTGCTCGCTGGGAATGGCTGTGGCACGATCAAAAGTGGTCGTCACATCCGCTATCCGAAGGAGACCCCGCTCAACAATCTCTGGCTATCAATGCTCAATCGGATGGATGTCGATCTTGCCCAATTAGGCGATAGCACCGGTAGCCTGAAAGGGTTGTCTTAGAACGTAAGGTTTTCACCATAAGGCACGCCTATAGAAGTGAACCGTGCTATCGGTGCTCGCTGATTGCTGACTAACCCCTCCTCGTAAGAGAAAACCATAGTCTCTACCCCTTATCGCATTTGAAATTGATTGGCGAGGTATCCCAACCTCGCCTTACCGTAGTTTTCTGCCAACTTTTTAGTCTGCTGCGGGTGCACCGGTCTCAGCGATCCTCATGAGCTGATCATCGTCCAAGTCAAGGTCTACGTCCTCAGAGAACGGCTGTGGAACCTTGTAGGGGGTCTTCGCATAAATCTCAACGACATTCTCATCAGGATCATAGAAGTAAATCGCCAGAGCAATTCCGTGATTCACTACACTCCGAATCCTTACCCTTTCCGACTTCAGAAGTGTATAGAACTGTTTTAAATCAGCGAGATCCTCAACAATAAACGAAACCTGCTGAACAACCTTTGCCCCCGGTGGGGCATCTCTGCCCGGACATAACGCAAGTTCATGGTGTTCCGATTCTGGCTGTGCGCTCAGGAAAATAATATGTCCTTCTGGATGCGCGTCGGTAACAGTGAGACCGAGAATACTGGTATAGAAGTCCTGGGACTTTTGGACATCGGTGCAGTAAAGTCCGACATGGCCAAGTTCCTTAACGGCTAACATTTTTCACCCTCCTGCGGTATCGAAATCAGTAATCCCAATTTATCATGAAACTGGAAAATAGATCAAGTCGTTTCGGGATAATTTCTCTACTCTAAATTGTGTTAAGACGGGTGTTCGATTTTAACAGATAGATTTTTTGTAAAGCCCCGTTCTAATACCTCACTAATATTACTCTCAGTAATATTATGCGTTTCATCTGAATGTGCAGGTTAGGTCGAACGATAGCTCCACTTGACCTCCTCACCAGCATTTTCTCGGTAACAAATTCGGATAATTAGGGAGCAGTTCTGCCAAAATTATCTGGCATCCTGTTATTAAATAACGGGCACTTTTTGATCCAAAAGTACGATAGAATTCCGCAGTGTTATGCCCATGAACCCAGTTGTTGACTGGTTTCCAAGCAAAATATCATTACTTTGGAAAAACTAATTTTGATAATGGGTTTCATTATCAAAATATGAACATATTCACAAACTGATGTTAAAATGCTATAGGACGAAAAAGGTATTTCAAAGAGGAAAATTCGGTGCAGAACCGTTAAGCAGGTAAATTAAGGTGAGTTCGACATTAGACGCGTAGTGAATCAAAATCGAATCGCTGGGCAACATTCGGCGGAGGTGTAAACTTTCACTACGAGGTAAGTCTACGCTACAAAGACGACACACGGAGTGTGCCTACTACCTTTAAGATATTACCAATCTTTAAAGGGAAATATGCGTGTTTCTGTCGCCATCCCATAGAAACTCCATAAGCTCCCGGCGACGAACTCACCGAGAATTAAGCCGAAGAAGAACGGTGCCGCTTTTCGATGCAATTGCAACCCTCCCTGCTTGATAATCAGCCATTTTGCGATCGTGCTAATCACAAGCGAAATCCAGATCCAGTTCATACACCAATCTGCTGCACCAGAGACAGCATAACCAACGGCATGGAAGGGCCACCAAAAGAAACGCATCCGTAAAAACATCAGAAGGAACGTGAATCCCATTCCAATCCCCATGGATGTCACTTCCGGGATATTCGGTCCCATTGGAAAATTAAGTTGTTGTTGGAGTCGATTGAAAGGATGATGTGCAAAACTCCCTGCCGATCCAAAACGATACACATCGTGCAAATATGCCCAGAAAGACCCGATCGAACCGACAAAGACTGCTAACAGTATTGCCCATACCAGCGGTTTCGGATTGAACCGTGCCCGCGAGGCGAGTTGGAACCCCTCTAACTGGTGTGGCATCGGATGACTGCGGTGAGCACGATTGAAGAAAAACAGAAAGGAAAGTGCCGTAAGGTTTGCCCCGCCCATGCCTCGTGAGCCAAGAATCGTCGGTAAGGCGTAATCCGGTCCCATATAATGGAGATCGTGCGCGGGGGCACCAGATTCCACCCGCATTCGGGTGATACCTGTTGATAGCGCGAAATACATCGCAAAGAAAGCGATACCGAGTGAAATACTAATGCCTATCTTTACTGAAAAGGCAATGAGATAGATACACCCTAACACAATACCTACAATGGCAGTTCGGTACCGCATCGGTTCGACAGATTCATCAAGTCTGGAGCGTCCTGTGACGACTTGTCTAAAGACTTCTGTAAGGTATTTTCGGCTTGCCCATATCGCGAAAATCGCAAGCCCAAGATACGCGCCCAGCGATTGTTGGCGATCATACGGGAATCCCGGTAATCCCCGAACTCCGATGATGGCTCCACCGACCCGTTGCATTTTGCGAAACAGATAGAAGAACCAGCAAGAAAACGATAAGTCCAAAGGCATAAAGAATCCGAGTCCGATGACGAACGGATAGATAGAAAAGGGGGTCCAACCAATGGCGTTCCACGGCTTTTCCGTGAAAAATTGGCTAATATTCCGAAGCCGAACGCCAATAATTGGGATCGTCGGAAAGAGGTAACTGAACCCGTTAATGAGATTCAGCAATGAGACGAGAATAAACGCCGTCCAAAAAGGTCTGCCGCGGAAGAATTTTGCCCCGCTGTCGCGTGTCATTTCTAATGGCAGTTGGATAATTGGGTAGGCGAGCTTCTCACGTTCAGTCCACTGCTTCCGCAGCACAACGTTGATGCACAACATCACAAACACAAGGACTACAATGAAACTCGTCCACCACAAAGCCGGACCGAGCCATGCTTGTAGTACCTCTATGCGATAAAACGTTGTCTGTCCTTCGTAAAACCCTTCAAGAATCTGTTTATCTTGGACTGTTCCCCATGTTGGTATATATCGGTGGAGAAGCTCCCGCCATTCGTTCTCAGGTGTATCGAACCAGAAGACGTGCCCGATCATCGGGATGAGCACTTGGGCGTGGTCATGGGATGCAATCGCACTCGCCATACAAAGCATCACATAGATAACGAGCAGTTCACCGTGTGTCAATGCCCACTGTCGATTTATCCGCCGCACAAGTAGATTGAGGAGGGTGATCGTAAATACGAAGAAAACGGCGTTGAAAAACAGGGACATCGTTGTCGGAAAAAGCCCCCACCAGACCATTTCCGTGTACATAATCCAATAGCAGTTAACCGGGATAAGGATGAGGGATATTACAACCGATTTGAAAGTGACACCGCGGTTCAAAGCCGAAGGCATGTAATTCTCCTATAGTTTTCTCAGGCACTCATAGATGTGCCTATTCCATAACTGCTTGGAGCATCTGCACAATGGCGAGATGCCCTCTCGATTCGGCTAACGTCAGCGCGGTGTCGCCTTGTCTGTTTTTCAGGGTGGCATCGGCGTTATTCTCAAGCAATAGTTGGACAATCTCAGAATGCCCACGCCACGCCGCATACATCAATGCTGTTTCACCGGTGCGATTTTGGGCATTGATAACCGCACCTTCTGCAATCAACCGTTCGGTAATCTCCAAATTTCCTATCTTATGGATAATAAAGATTAGCGGTGTATTGCCATTGGCATCCGTGAGGTTCACGGCTGCTCCGCTTTCAACAAGAAACACCACTACGTCATCGTACCCTTTTTCTGCAGCGATGTGCAACGGAGTCCTGCCGAGCGCATCTTTTGTGTTTACATCTGCGTTCGTGTTGTGAAGATTCGTAGTATCGCCTGTCCACGCGGCTTTGAAGAGTTTATCCTCGGGTGTGTCTGAAAATTCAGAAATGACATGTTCCTGATTTGCGGGGAGATTCTTAAAGACCTGCACAACACCACTCTGCCATCGCACCTCAAGCCTATTAACGGTAGTGTACGCTCCCAGTCCGAGGTGGAGTCGACCGTCGTGACTGGACAGGTAACTTGCACTCCGATTGATCTCTCGTATTTGTGTGTGTCCGCCTGCCGTCAAGGTGACGCGCGTCCCAATTCCATCCCGACTGCTGATAACACCGACGGTTTTAATCCGAATCCAGTTGTGTTGTGTTTCGGTCTCGTTTCGCAGTAAGGTCACAGGACCGTTAGACTGCGTGACGAGCATATCGGCATCGCCGTCGTTATCATAGTCACCGAAAAGCGCACCGCGGCTTACGGCAGTGCTTTGAAAATAGCCTCCTGCACTCGCTGATACCTCTCGAAATGTGCCATCACCTTGATTACGGAAAATTTGATCTCGTTGGCGATACGTCAGAATATCGTGTGTGTCTTCAATAGTGTCAATGATATGCCCATTGGCGATAAATATATCTCGCCAGCCGTCGTTATCAGCATCGAAGAAGCCTGTGCCGAATCCGACGAACAAGTAACTCTCTTTACCGAGATGCGCTTCATAAATGACATCAGTAAACGTCCCATCACCGTTGTTACGGTAAAGCGCATTGGTTTCATAAGAGAGGTTCGTAACGAAAATATCGAACCATCCGTCGCCGTTATAATCGTCAGTGGCAACACCCATCCCTGCCTGTGCAACACCGTTGAAACTGTAAGCACAACCAGCAAGCAATGAAATCTCACTGAACGTTCCATCACCGTTGTTATAAAAAAAGTCGTTCCGGGTATCATCGTTTGCGACATAAAGGTCTGGAGCACCATCGTTGTTGAAGTCGGCTGAGACGACCCCTAATCCTTTTCCGTGAAACAAGCCACCAATACCGCCAACCCCGGCTTCATGGCTGACATCTGTAAAAGTTTCATCGCCGTTATTGCGATAGAGTGTATCAGGCGCGCCTTCAAATAGGGAAGGATGACAATAGGTTTGAATTCCGTCTTCCCCGCATGGACGATACGGAACATCCGTTGAATACACAAGATAGTTAACAACGAACAGATCGAGATGTCCGTCCCGATTATAGTCGAGAAAGCACGCGCTGCTGCTCCAACTTGGGTCGCCGACTCCAGCGTGAGTAGTGACATCTGTAAAGGTTCCATCACTGTTATTACGGTAGAGGACATTGACACCAAAATTGGTCACGTAAAGATCCACATCGCCATCATTGTCGTAATCAGCGCACGCTGCGCCTTGTCCGTAATTGCCGCTGTTTCCGACACCTGCAGTCATTGTGATGTCAGTAAAGGTTCCATCACCCTTATTGCGGTAGAGCGCGCTGGGTGTTTCATCTGCTGATGCCGACTCCTTCCAATAACCACTGTTCACAAGGTAGATGTCCAAATTACCGTCATTGTCGGCATCAAAGAAGGCCCCCCCCGCGCCAAGGGTTTCAGGCAGGTGATATGCCCCTTCCGCACCATTGATGTGCCTAAAATTGATGCCTGCTTCCGCAGTCACATCAGTAAATTGGATCGCGGCAGATGACAGCGAGCGTGAAACACATATAAGGAGTACTATAAGGATGCCTATGCACTTAATTTTCATGTATGGAATCTGCGTCTTTGGCGAGTCGAAATCCGATAAAACTGGTCCCGATCGCTGGATATTGCCCAATTCGCGTGGAGCACCTCGCTAACTTTTCCTTGTTCAACCATGAGCCGCCTCTCACAACGCGGCGACTCCCAACCGTCGGTCCTTTTGGGTTTCGATCAGGACTCCGGCGATAGTACGTATCGGAATACCAATCAGCCACCCATTCCCAAACATTGCCAGCCATATCGTGTGTGCCGTAAGGACTTGCCCCTGTAGGATAGGCCCCAACGGGTTTCAGATGCGCGCTCGATTGTTTCCATGTGTTTGCATGGACGGTTGTTCCGTTGATGGATTGCGTGAAGGTATTACCCCAGGGCCACCGTCTGGCGTTTGTTCCGCGTGCCGCTTTTTCCCATTCCGCTTCGGTAGGTAGCCGCATGCCTCGCCACTTTGCGTAGGCAACAGCAGAATGCCATGATATACCTATGACAGGATAGTTCCGTTTCGTTTCTGCGATGTGGGGCCACGTCCCAAATTCACCATCATAACTGATCGGGGTGTGCTCACTACCAACGCCACCGTTTTCAAGCCAAAACCGATGGTATTCAGCGTTGGTTACCTCTGTTTTACCGATATAATAGGCATCCAGATAGATTTTGTGTGCCGGTGCTTCATTGGGCAGATCGTCATCGCTGCCCATAGTGAAATGCCCTGCAGGGATGAAACACATTTCGGGTTCGCTCCACGCACAGGGTGAAAATGCCAAGAGGACATAAAGTAAAATGAGAATATTTTTTAATGGCTTTCGGCTTTCAGCCGTCAGCGGTCGGAAAGAGGGTTTTGTTAGACGAAAACCTCTTAACCGATAACCGACTGCCGACCGCCGACCACTATTCTGTGGATTTTGACGTGAGACGTTCATATTCTTGATAGGTCTTCTCGGCTTCTGTGTGTGCTCCAGCGAGTTCATAAGCTTTGGAGAGATTGAGATAGAAGCGCGGTTCGGAGGGCTTTAAATGAATGGCTGTTTGATATTGCTCTATGGCTTTGGAATACTGTTCTAACATCAAATAAGCACCGGCAAGGCTGTTGCGGTAAGTTGCGATGTCCGGTTTCTGTTGAATTGCTTTCTGGTACATCGCCACCGCCTGTTTGTAGTTCTGCCCCTGAAAGTGAACGTAACCGAGTGCTTCATAGCCGCGCGTCTCTTGAGGGACAAGTGCGATATAACGTTCCAAAGATTGCGTTGCCTCAACCCGGAGTTGCCGCTTTAGTTGGATTCTACCGAGTCGGTACCACGGCTCGGCACTGGTCGGGTTTAGCTGCACAAATCGCTTGAGATGGGTCAATTGTTCTTCCTCAATAGATAGCACCTCAAAACGTTGTAAATTCCGCTGTGCTACTTCTGCTTCCCCAATACGGCGATAGGCAGTGCCTAAAGAAAAATGTGCCTTTGCGTGAAAAGGATCAATTTCAACGAGCTTTTTGAAAGTATCAATAGCGGATTGCCACGCTTCCTGTTGAAGAAAAGCATTACCAAGCGTATAGCGCGCCATCAGCGAAGTTGGATCGAGTTTAAGTGCGTGTTGAAGTTCACGAATGGCAGCATCAGTGAGATTGTCACGAAAATAGGCGATGCCTAATAGGGTCCGCGTGCGTGCATGATCCGGATCCATCGCTACTGCTTTCTGTAGGACTTGTGTTGCCTGCACGGTGTCACTTAAGTGAACAAGTAACACGTCACCCAGTTCATAATACGCCTCGATATAGTTTTCATCTGCGACTGTTGCCTGTCGAAACGCTTCAGCCGCGGCATGGGTCTCTTCAGCCCCTTTATAAATCAAACCCAAAACGCAGTGAGCATCCGCCAAGGAGGCATCCAGTGTGGCCGCTTTCTCTAAAGCGGTTCTCGCTTTTTCCTGCTCTCCGTGAGCGAGTGCGCGTAATCCAGCGTCATACAACCGTGCCGCTTCGGGATGGTATCTCGGTGCTGCCATGGTAAGTGAGGTTTGGAACAGTATAAGGAGCGCGAAAATGCATTTGAATGGGGTCATAGATTCGAGGGATAGTGTATAGGGACGGAGTTTCAACCCCGTCCACTACCACTATATTTGACGTAATTATTGCGACTTAATGTCTGCCCACGTTGTTGTGAGGCGTCCTTGCGGAGTGACAGGCGTTAAACCGAGCACAGAGCCAAGTCCATCGTTCATCAGATTTTGAATATCGGCTTGTTCGAGTGGCACATTGAAGACTGCAATCTCGTCCATCAATCCCAATGCCTGTCTTTCCGTAGGTGTTCCCCCTAAATGGACATCAACACCTGCAACGCCGAAGACACCCGTTGTATCCTGCTCGATGTCAACTTCACCATCGACGTAGAGAATTTTCTTTGCACCGTCGTAGGTGAAGGCGAGGTGATGCCACTGATCGTCGTTAACAACGCTGGGTCCGAAGAGCCAACTCGGATTCAGTTCACGGCTACCGACTTCGATTTTCCCTTGATTTCCGCCTCTGCCGGGACCAAAAACGTTCAGGATATTATTCCATTGTGTCGTAAAGGCGATAACCATGTGGTCGTCTGCGCAACATCCACCGTGTGGATCGCCTTTTCTTTGAAGTTTCACCCATGCGACGCCCGTGTAGGCTTCAGCTGTGCTGTCTAAGCTGGCTGAGTTTGCCACATTGGCGTAGTCATCGTCACCGTCGAGGCTGAGTGCTTTTCCCCACTTGCCGCCATCGGTAACTTCTGCGCCGTTTATAAGTTCGCCATCGTTTCCGTAGCTGCTGGAATCACTAACATCGCCATCGTCGAAGAGCCAGACACCGACAGCGGTTTCACTGTCAACTGCGGCGAAACTCTGCATCGAGGTGAATGCCAATCCCAGGACTGCCAAAACGCACAGTATAGCACGATTTTTCATTTTACAAATCTCCTTTGAAATGTGAGTGGGTTGCCTAAACAAAACGCTGAGGCATCAATTTTCCGCTATTTTATCGTAACGGACGCGTAATGTCAAGCGGAATCTATTTTCCTTTTTTATTGATTCTACGCATTGAGATACGCTATAATTTTATAACTAAGAAGATGTAGAAACGCTACACCAGCGATGACTCTGAAACCGGAGCGGCATTTCGTATCCGAAAACGACCTACTTATCAGGAAGGAGAAAACGATGGAAGGTAAGCATCTGCCTTGGCATTTACCTCTAACGGATTGGTTTCTCGGAGCAACGGTTTTGTTCGCAACCACTGGCACCGTCATCCTATGTCGGTTCTTGTTACGAAAATGGCAAGCGTGGCGGATTCAAAAGTTTCTCGATCAACGCTCAGCACTCGCATCTCCCGACGCGCAGAGGCTGACGGCACACGATAAACAGGTACTCACGAAAAGGATTCAGCAATCGGGAAACGAACGTTTGGAAAAAAGTTTCGCTTTTCAAGGAAATGCCGATCTTTACGTCGCTATCGTGCTTTTCGGACTGGCGATGATTGCTTTGGTTTTGTTAGCTCTCGCAAATGGCTTCCATAAACACGGACTCCCATAAAGACAGATATAACCTGCGCGGTGGACTTTGGTTCACCGCCTTCTTTTTTCAATGATTGCTAATTGAATCTATAATAATATACCAAATGATGATAAGACGAGTTAGGTGTCTATTGACGCATTACACATTTAACACTACGTGTCGCCACGAATTCTTGGTTCACAACTCTTTTACGGAATAAAAGTGAGGTTTGAGAAATGAAAATCGTAATGGCGAATTTAATGCTTGCGAGTTTAATTGTCCTGAGCTTGGTGTTTACGGGCATCAGCGATGCCGAATTTGCTCTGGAAACCGCTGTCGGGATGTGGCTCTTTGATGAAGGTAAGGGTGATACAGCAGCGGATTCCTCTGAAAATGGTAATGATGGGAAACTTGAGAATGGTCCGAAATGGATAAAGAACGGTCAGTTCGGATCCGCGCTGGAATTTGATGGAAATGAAAGTAAGGGGCATGTCGTTGTCGGGGATTTAGGCTTGTCCGGAGAGGTTACGTTAATTTTCTGGGCAAATCCGAGTGATGCCGCCGATGATGATCGGTTGATATCGAATCTCAGTGGACCAACAAATCCGGCTTTCGCAATTCGGTTTCAAAGTAGCGCGGTTGACATTTGGGGCAGAGCGTGGAAACCCGTCATCCCAAAATTTGATGACAATAAATGGGGACACTATGCGTTTGTATTAGATAGTGAGGGAAACGCGACGGGCTATTACAATGGCAAAGAAGGTGACACAGTTACCGATACCTATATTTTTACGGATATCGGCATCGGGGCAACTTTTTTGCATCAATGGGGACAATATTATTCCGGTCAGTTTGACGATATCGCGTTTTTCAGTGTCGCGCTCACTGGAGATGACATCAAAGTCATCATGACAAAAGGGCTGAAATCCGCGCTGGCGGTCTACCCCGCGGGCAAATTAACCACCACATGGGGAAATATCAAAACCAATCCTTGAGATCCTTTGATACATACAGATATATGGAGCGGATACATGGAATATCAAGTACTCATTACCCTTTTTGTAATAGCAGCACTGGTATTGGCAAGTGAACTCAGTAGTGTACCAGCGGGTGAAATCGGAGGGCTGGTTGGTCATTGGGATTTTGACGATGGAACGGGTACCGATCTCTCTGGAAACGGGAACCACGCTGTGCTGGGTGAAACAAAGATTTATTCGCTCGGTGAAGGACGTGCCTGTATTGAGACAATGTCCAAGACCGAACCGATGCGGATTCCGGTGTCTGAGAATTCCCCACTTGCGATGTCGCGCGGCACAATCTGTTTTTGGCTAAATACGATATCGGATAGGTCCAACATTCTCAGGTATAACAACGATGCTATTGAGCTTAACACCTATCGTGGTTGTTTTCAGGTGCGTTTCCAAGGTGAAGAGGACTTTCAGTACTGGGAAGGGATTCTCGACTACGATTGGCCCAAGTACGACATGCGCGAATGGGCGTTCTATCCACATCTGAAAGCCTCTATTGGCGATTCCGAATGGCATCTGTTCGCGGTTGCTTATGACGACAAAGCAAAGCAAATTGTAGGCTGGCGTGATGGCGAGCAGATCGCAACAATTGATTTATCAGGCGTGGATACAGAACCGCTGCGTCAAGAGGGTTTAACGGAGATTCACACGGGTGAAGGCTTTGTCGGCTATCTCGACGACCTTCGTATCTATAACAAGCCACTCACCGATGCTGAAATCAGCCAAATTTACAACGAAACCAAAGCCATCTATGCGGGAAGGCTGGATACGAATCCCACCGAAAACAAGCAGAACATTTACAAGTACCAAGAAATAGACGACACGCTCTATAAGGCGTGGCTACAATTCAACCCGCCCGCTACAAATCAACGTAATACGGATTTATTCAGAAACATCGTTGCTGAGGGATCGAATTCGACTGTCGAGACGGCTGGTTCTGAGTTGGTGCAGGCGGCGGAATCCATGTTCAACTTCAACTCTTCTATTTCGGAGACTGCCACTGTCGCTGGACCGAAGATTATTCTCGGCACCGCTGAAACCTCCAACTGGATCCGCGATCGTGCTGATAACCTCCAATTCGATCAAATCGAAGCCGATGGGTTCATCATCAAAGCGATAGAAGATGCGGTTGTTGTTGCTGCGAAGATGCCAGCAGGGGTCATTTTTGGCGTATTTGATCTGATTCGTCGTGTTCAGCTCGGGCAGGATCCGCTTGCGCTCGATGTCTTGGAGAATCCACAGGTACCTATCCGTATGGTGGCACACTGGTCTTACTTTCGTGGACTTTTCGGTGACAGATGGCGGGGTGGCGGCAGAGACAGTTCGATTTTCAGTTGGGAAGAGTTGCGTACCGGTGAAACCAAACGCATCCGAGATTGGGTGCGCATGTTGGCATCGTGCGGTTGGAATGCGCTCTGTCCGAGTGAGATTAACTGGCACTACCGGAACAACTTTCTGGCACATCTCGACGAGGTCAAAAAACTCGCTGACATCTGTCGAGACTACGGTATCAAACTCTATTGGAGTCCGAGTTATCTCCTTGCCCTCGACCCAAAAACTGCTGATGCCCTCTATGCCCGCGTGCCTGATTTCGGTGGATACATGATGAAACTCGGTTCGGAGAAACAGAACGGGGATCCACGTCCGCCGATGGTGAATCGGATTGCGGATACACTGAAGCCATACAGTGGAACAGTGCTCGTGCGTGCGTTCGTCTACGGCAATCTTCGATATACACCCGAACCCTACCGAAACCTGATTCCCTACGATCTGTTCGCCCACGAAGACGGCAATTTCCGAGACAACGTTATTATCGTCCCGAAAGGCAGCCCTATGGATTGGGATCTCTGGGCACCGCTCCCTGCACTCGACGGTGCGATGCAGAAAAACCTCTCTGGTAGTGAACTCGTCATTGACAAGAGTTGGCCCGTCTCTTGGGTCAAAAAGTGGAAATGGTGGTTTGAACAGGATACCTATCGCAACGGACCGGGGAGTTTGAACAAATTCAGTGTCGATTGCATCATGGGTGTGTCTATGATCTCGCCGTCCCCGGCGTGGACGAAATGCCCATTGAACGCGGTGAACTATTACGGATTGGGGCGACTCTCTTGGAACCCAGACCTGACGGTAGATGAGATTTACTCGGAATGGATTCAGCAGACTTTTGATGATGATCCAGATATACTTGAAACAGTCAAAACCATTCTGATGATGCTTGAAGAGGTGACGCGTAAATCCTACAACTACCGTGGTTATCGAGGCATCTGGCTTGACTCCTCCGACGACGGCATGACGGAAAACAAGACACCCTATATTGTTAATACAGAAGGTGTAGGCGTTATAACACCCGCATTGCGTGAGCGCGTTTTAGCGCAGTATGCCCCAGGGCTTCGCAAGATATATGGATATCCGTTACGCGGAGAAGTACACCTCGCGACCTTCCACTTCACAGAACACGATCAGCCACTTTCTATCGGCAGGACTCTCATACAAGACATCTACGCCAACATGGAAGAGGGGGTCGAGATGGCGGCGCAGGCAGTTGAACTCTGGAAAACGCTTAAGGGCAAAGTAGATCCGCACAGATATGAATACACCCGGAAAACGTTAGTAGACTATGCCGCCTCTGTACGCAGCCTCACCCTTAAGAAATGGGTAACGAACTTTGAGAAGCATACCGGCAGAAAACGCGAGGAAACACTTGCTGGGTTGACTGCGGAGGCACTTGCGAAAGTTGGCACATACAACGTGCGACATTTCGGAGCTGTTGCTGATGGGAAATCAGATGACGCGAGCACTATTAACGAAGCCATTACCGCTTGCTACGCTGCTGGGGGCGGCACGGTCTTCGTGCCGTCAGGTGTCTATGCAACCGGATCCATCCACTTGAAAAGTCGTGTTACCCTCGCAATTGATGCGGGTGCTGTGCTTAAGTTTTCCTACCCTAACGCGGATACCTCACTGCTTATCGGAGAGGACTTGGAAAACGTGAAAATCTACGGTCCTGGGACCCTTGACGGAGCGGGCAACAGAGGGCTGGTCTTGAAACGCTGTAAAAACGTGGAAATCCGAAACTTGAGCGTCTATAGAGGTAGTGATTCCGCTATTCTGGCTGAAGATTGCGATGGGTTGTTGGTAGACAATACTGACATCCAAACCGATTCGGATGGGATTACTCTCTTTGAGTGTCACAACGTAACGGTTGCCGACTGCCATATCGACGCGGTGCGCCGAGAATATGGGAGACCTGTGGGAGGCGGTGAAGCAATCAAAGTCAAGAGTGAAGGACTTTCATCTGAAAACATCACCGTTCAGGATTGCTTTCTTGTAAATGAATAGGCGAGGATACAATCCTCGCCAGCAGGAGTGGGCACTTGTTCAATGAACAAGTGTCCAAATATTTTTAGGTTTTACTATATAACGCAAGCGCGATTTAATCGTCGTCGCGTTCACTCAGCAACTCACCGCGTGCGAGACGCTCAGCGTTTTCGGTAGACCACAAGATGTTCTTCATCAACTTCTGCGCTGTGATGTAGCGAGTCGCTGCCAATAGATGCATTCGCTGCTCTTCGACATCCACCGACAATTCGTAATGCCGGAACGCTACTTCCAGGACCTGAAACATGTGGAGTTCCGCATCTTCGCGGAGCAGAATGTGCGCAAGTGTTTGCTTCAACGGCGCAATCTCATGCCCCTCTTCCAGATATTGGTTCACCAGAATCTCAGCCTCGTAGACCTTCTGGAAGTCTGCAAACTCTTGTAGCCTCTCCAGCATCTTATCAGGGGAGTCATAAGTTTCATCAGGTATTCGCTGCCCTTGCCTCGGTATGCGGGCGGCGGGCATGTTCAACCAACGCAGGTATGCCAAGAAAACCACACCGTGAAAAATACCACGTAGTAAGTGGGGACTCGGTGAATACTCAAAAGCGTGATAAAGGGCGTGCGCATACGAGTAAATATTCGCGACATCGTGCCAATCACCTTCGTTCTTCAGATGAAAACGAGCCGTCCGAATTGCAGACGCGTAGGTCATTGCCCGGCAGATGTCTCTCGGATTCACACCGGCACGAAGTTTTTCTTCGACCACAGCGACAATTGGCTCGAAATCGTCTCCGAGAAGTGTCTGCGTAAACGCTGAAATGTCCAATCCCGCTTCGTTAGCTTGGTTATCCTTCCAGATACTATCAAGTCGCTCAAAGACAGGTTCTAACACTGGCACGGCATCTGCCCAGCGCGAGGTCTCCTCATGACGGGTTCGGCTGACGAGATCGACAACAATTGGGCGTAAAATTTCGTGTGCTCCCTCCCATTCGACATAATCTAACGCTTCAAACATCTTGTTGGCGAAATCAACCGCGTGTCCATCACCTGTAAAGTAGAAATCGGTCGCTGCAGTGTAGACGAAATCTGCGATTACCGATTTATCGTAGCCGCGGTCATTAAGCGTCAACAAGATACGCTCGGCTGCGCCTGAGTGCCGTTTATCTATAAAGTAGCGGAACCACCGCTTGAGCGTTTCAAGGTCGTGCTCCTCACCCATTGCGGGAAACGGTGCACGATAAGGGCGAGAACTTCCTGTCGTTCGACGGCTAATCTGACTCAAGCCGTGTACGAGAAAGAGGTTATGGTCTTTTGAATCTACATCGTCCCACAAGTTCGCCGCTAAAGTGAGAATAGCAACGCCAGACGACCACCCCTCACTACTCTTATGCGCACCGTAGTGGAGTCCCTGATGAATAATTTCGTTCGGTGCCGCGCCTGCGTCCCGAAGTGCGGTGACAGCTTTCGCGATAAAGAAGGTGCTGCGGTCTTTGAGGCCCCTCTCAAGTGCCCGTTTGCCACGGTCAATGACGCGTCGTTTTGCCGCCTCTCGCTCACCTTTTGCTAATCCAACATACAGATAGCCGTCATCGCGCAGTTCAACAGGAAAGGCTTTAAGGTCATCGCCGAAAGCCTGAAAACAACCACCGGATTTGAGGTCGAATTCCCAGTGGTGCCAATGACAAATCAGGACACCATCTCGGATGCTACCTTTGGACATAGGATAGCCCATGTGTGGGCACCGATTATCAATTGCGTAAAATTTATCTTGGTATTTGAAGACAGCCATGTGTGTACCGTTGACGTGGAACGGTTTGCCTTCCAAGTCTTGAAACTCATCAGCGCGACAGAGTTGATGATAGTCAAGATCGGTTTGGTCCACTGTCTCTACGGGCACTGGTTCAAAGTGAATAGAACCGGCACCGGCTTCTTCGGGTGTAAAGGTTGAAGTACGCACAATTAACCTCCTAACGTTTAGTGTTCAATTTAAGCACATTCGGTGATTGTTAATTGTTTGAATCTCAGATGACACGGATTTCACTTATATTTTGGCACATTTTGGAGAGGGAGTCAACAGTTTTTTATGCCTATGAGTTGTTAATTGTCTGAATCTCGGATTACGCGAATTTTAAGAAGGATTTGGGATTCGGAGGTCCTTCTACACGTGTTCGGATTCATTGATGTTCAACCTAATGTACGGTGCTGGAACACCAGAAACAACAAAGCTTTTCATGACTAAAACAATTTTTATTTTTAAACAAAACCTTTGACCCCTGCTTCACGATATGATAATCTATGAACCACGAACACCTTCGGACAAGTTTGAGTGTTTTCAAGAGAAGGTTTTGGTCCACAATACCTGAAATTCATAATGAAAATTACAGAGATTGAAGTTCACGAGATCACGCTTGAATACCAAGATTTTCTCGCCTACCAACTCAATCACTACTACGGTCCGATCCAGCGTACTGTATACGTTGTCCACACGGACACTGGCTTGGAAGGGTTGGGTGAGAGCGGGAAACGCGAGCCTCAAGATGTTATCGATCAATACATCGGGTCAAATCCGTTCGACTGGGTAGGAGATGAGACCTCGCTTGGACTTGGCACGGCGATGTACGACTTGATGGGGAAGGCAGCAGGCGTGCCGGTGTATAAGTTGTTCGGGCAGAAGTATCGTTCATGGGTGCCTGTGGGCTGTTGGACCGTTTCGACTGACCCTACGCGTATGGCAGAGACCGTCGCTACCTACGCAGCACTGGGTTACACATGGATGAAATATCACCTCTCACCCTTCGAGAATGTCCTCGACCAGACCGAGGCGATGGAAGCCGTTGCGCCAGAGGGATTTAAGATCCACTACGACTTCACGATGGGCGGCACTGATGATCACATTCCTGAATTAGTTGATGCGTTGTCCCAATACCGGATCGCGGGTTGCTTTGAAGATCCGTTGCCCGGTGAAGACATACAGGGTTACATCGAACTCCGTCAACGCTCACGACTGCCGATTGTGCTCCACCATTTCCCGATGGGTGCAACCTACGAGGTGTTCATGAGACCTGCGGACATTTACATGCTCGGGCACGCGAAAATCGGTGATGCTATCCGACGCGCAGGACTTTTTGCGGCAAATGAGAGTCCATTCATGCTTCAGAATGTGGGTGGAAATATCACGCGTGCGATGACAACCCACATGATGGCGGCGTTTCCAACGGCAACTTTTCATTTTCATTCGGATACCGAGACTTGGAAAACGGATGTGGTCAACGAGCAATTGACCCCGATTAACGGGTTCCTACGTGTTCCTGAATCTCCTGGGCTTGGGGTGACGCTGAATCGTGATGAATTAGAGCGTCTGAAGTCTTTAAATCTACCGGAACAGAAGCAGTGGATTCTCAACTCTCAATTCAGGAACGGCACGAGCATGTATAACATCGCGAATCCGACGAATTCGCTTTTCATGGTTCGTCCGGATCGGAGTCGCCTGATTCCGATGCGTTACACCGCTCCTATTTCTACGACGTATTGGGACGACGATGGCAGCACTGAATACAAAGAGACCTTCGCGCGTATTGAACGGGAAGGCGTGGTTTTGGAGAGGTGATGGAGGTGGGGAGGATGCCGGGCGACTGTGGAGCCTCCCCATAAGTTGATACGCTTGCTGGTTTGTAGTTGTTAACCATTATTTCGTGTGAGTGGTTCATGGCTGTGGATGTTGTGAGTTTGCGGGAAAGTTTAGAACGAGTTGGCTATATCCATTTGCTCTTTAAGCGAGATGTGGAACATGCCGTGGTCATGGGTTCCGACATAAAGTTGATTGTTACTAACAACGAGTGATAGAATATTATCGGGAACGTCTGCGGAAAGCAATTCCCACTCGCTGTGAGCATCTAATCGATAGGCACCGCTATCGCCGACACCGTAGATTGTCGTGCCGTCTACAGCGAATTTGTCTATGACGGTGGGCATCCGGTTTTTACCGGTGACGACATGCCAGTGTTCTCCAGTTTTTGAGATTAAGACCCCTTTATCGGTTGCGATACAAACGGTTGAACCCGCGAAGGCAATATCCTTGAAATATGCAAAACGGATCGGTAGCGTCGATGTGATGTCTTTCCAGCTGTCTCCGCTGTCAAAGGATTGAAACAATTTTCCATTCGTCTTACCGGCGTAGATGGTTTCCCCAGAAACCGCCAATGCAAATTCGGGGCTGATACCGACGAACCCTGTGTCTGTCCATTCGGGAGTGCCGGGTTTCCATTTGAAAAGCCGGTGATTGTATTCAGCGTAAAATGTCCCACCATCGATGGCAAAGGCTCCGATTTCCGTATTTTTTTTCCTCAGTAGATGGAACATATATGAGGCAGAGTCATTGTCTGGTGCTGGCTTGGCTTCAAAAGCGGGGACCCCATGAATCGGGATGAGTTCTTCACCGGCAGAGGATGCGCGAAAAATACTCGGTTTGTTCTCCTGAATCGAAATGGCGTAGAGGATGTTATCGGCGATGGTTAACTTTACGTTAGCATAAAAATCGGTATCGAGATGGTTTTGATCCGCATCTCGTGCCTTTAAGTTTTGTGCCGGCGTCGAGTTGCGGGTCAAAGTTGTTAGTTGTCGGTTATCGGTTAAGAGGTTTTCGTTATAACCGTTAACCGAAGACCGATAGTCAGTTTGTGTGTGCTCATGGGTATTGAAGTGAACGCTTTCCCAAGTCTCACCGCCATCAGTTGACCGGACAAGGTCTCCGCCGATATGCATATAGAGTCTATGATTTAGGGCAATCAAGTCGTACATTGCGGGACCTGTCATTCCGTCTATATAAGGGTGCCAAGACTCACCGGCATCGGTTGTGCGGCTGATCCCAAATGCATCTGCCTTGTAAAATGTATTTTCATCGATAGCAACAGCTGGAAATCTCGGTGTGCCAAGTGAACTGATGTTAGATCTGAGGGGTGTCCAAGTTGTCCCACCATCGGTGGATCGAAATTCGGCTACTCCGAGGACTAAGAGGGTTTTACCTGCAGCGAGGACCTGTATAGCAGAGTATAAGTTTATGACTCCAGATTCATCTGTAGGTGTTATTTCAGTCCATGAGTCTCCAAGATCTGGTGAGTGGAAGATCCTTTTCTGTAATACTTCAATGGTCCTTGGTATCTCTGGAGATGATTTAGTGGATTCCGAGTAGACGACATCAGGTGCCATTCCAACGTAGAGGTTATTTTTCTCAACGGTCAAGGCGTAAACGGCACCGGATGCGTCAGTGAGCAATTGCTGCCAGTTGCTCGAACTGAGACGATAGAGGCCTTGGTTTGTGCCAGCGAATAGGGTGTTTCCCACTACAGCGATTGTAAAAATCCGTTTCCCTGTCAATTCGTTGTTTATAGATGTCCAGTGCTGACCGGCATCAGTAGATCGAAAGATTCCTTGCTCTTGAAGGGCAATATACAATGTTACAGGGGCTTTCGGATCATGTTTTTGGGTTTCCGTTGTGACGATAATTCCATTTGCGACCCCCTTCGGACGCGGTCCAAGAGTGTTCCACGTTTCACCGCTATCTCCCGAAGCGAGCACCTCATCAACGGAAACAGTATAGAGGGTGCCTTGGTGCTCTGTCATAGGCACTCGGTACTGCCCGATGGTATCGGTGTTAATAAGCACCCATGCCGCGTTGGGTGTCAATTTATAGAGACCTGTTTTTGCGGCAGCGTAGATTGTTCCGTCAGTGGCTTCAAAGATGTTGAAGACGATACTGCCTTTCGGTCCGATTGACTGTGTCCACTGTGAATTGGAAAGCTGGGAGGCATCGTCGTCCCATGCGTTTGTTGTGAGAGTAGTCTGCGAGGGTTGCATGCCGGCACCGCTGTTTTTACCGGGGATAATCGTTCTGCCAATCTGATTCCGTACCGCGGGTTTTGCAACAATCTCAAGGTAGATAGGTTCATCAACGAGTTCAATGGTAGGTTCAGATTGTGCGTCAAAACTATATGGCTGCTGAAACCGGAGGCGGTATTGACCGCCGATGCCAAAGAGTATTACCAAGAAAACTGCGGCACTGAGAGCTGCCAAAGGGAGCAAGGGTTTCTTGGTTGGTAGTGTCGGCATTGGTTTCAGGTCGGCAATGTGTCGCATGACGTTCTCAGTGAGATTGGCAGACAATTGCACGCCGCTCAGCGTTTCGCGCACCAGCGTTTCCTCTTCTTGTAGCCGCTTGCGCGCGCGTTGAAGTCGGCTTTTAATTGTGTTCACTGACACACCTAAGAATCTGCTAATCTCTTTGGTCGTCATTTCGCCGAGGTAGTAGAGCGTCACGACGGTGCGTTCACTCTCTGGAAGTTTCTCCAGAAGCATTTTGACGAGATTCTGGCGACGATTTGCGGCTTCAGTTTCACGTTGGTGGAAATGGGAAGCCTTTTCTACCTCTTCCGGAAGTGTTTCCTCTAATGATTGCATATTCAACCTGTCTGTTTTAGATTTATTCCGTTGTATCCAATTAATGCAGAGCCGATTGGCGATGACATAAAGCCATCCATCAAATCGGTTTGGATCCTCCAGTGTTCCAAGTTTTTTGTAGACTTGGATGAAGGTGTCTTGGGTAATTTCCTCGGCAATCTGAAAATCTCCGATTTTCCGCCATATAAGGGCATGAACACCTTTTTGGTGTTTCCGCATCAATATACTGAATGCTTCGTCGTCGCCCGACAAAATTCTGCGAATCAGTTGTACATCGTTATCTATCATCAGAATTCTCCACCATCTTGGTTAATGAAGGATCCTCCTTGGTTGATGAACCATCTTCGTTAATAGAGTTTAATTAGAATTACGCTACCCTTTTTTAATTATTAAAGACACAATTTATTGGGAAAAGGGTGCATTTACATCAAAAATATTTAAAAAATACGATTTTTTTATTTTTTTACGAATTGGTAGCTTGTTTAGGGCAAGAAATCTTCCTACATTGGCCATCAGCTGTCAGTAGGATCACGAGATACTTTTCAAACTGACGCTGTGCGATTTTGAGTAAGTTCCTGTTCAAATAGCGGCAATGGTTTAGTTTTTCGTGGGGATATTTTCAACTGACGCGTCCGTGCGATTCCATCGCGATAACAAGGCTAACCTAATTGTAGCATACTACACAATTCCTAAGCAACTGAGGATACACCTATGTCACACGACGACCCTCTCCTTATATCTTTGACATTTACTTTCCGTGGGTATGCGAGTTATACCAATCTGAAGAAAATTGGTGTTTATGCACCCATTCGCTGCAAAACGGTGTCTTTAATATTAAAGGATATCCTTACAACCCGTAACTTGAGTTATATTAACTTCTTTAATTGACTATCGGAGGAATACAGATGAAATATGTACGTGCCTTTTACATAATCAGTGGGATACTACTATGTGCGAACGTTTCTTCACTTTTCGCAAAAGCCCCGGAAACTGCCAAAATCGTATTTAGATCCACGCGGGATGGCAACTTTGAGATTTACACCATGAACCCGGATGGCTCTGACCAGAAAAACTTAACCCGGCACCGTGCCAATGATTCCGCGCCTGTCTGGTCGCCGACAGGTAGACAGATTCTTTTTATCTCGGATCGAGGTGGGATACCAGATCTCTACCTTATGGATGCAGATGGGACGAATGTGCGTCAGGTGTTTAAAAAATTAATAGGCAGAGAGTTTCCAACGTGGTCGCCTGACGGAAAAGCGATTGCTTATCACCGATTTCACACATTCTCTATCTACACCGCCTCAATTGAGGGAACAAATGAGGAAAAACTTGCGGATGGCTTATGGCCTGCGTGGTCTCCCCACGGTGCTGAGATAGCTTTTATGGCAGGCGAGTTTGTTTGGGCTGACAACGGCAACCTCAGATTTCCAGACGTCAGCGTCGAGATTATCAATCTACAAACGCATGCAAAAGAGAAGCTTCTTCCGGGGAGTATTTCGATGTATAGACCTACCTGGGTACCCGATAGTGACCAGATCACCTTTTCTTGGAACGGTAGGCAAGAGAACGGTTTTTTTGAAGCTAATAGGAGAGTGCATACCATAGATATCTACGTTGTGAACCGAGATGGTAGCGGACTCAGGAAGATTATTGAGTCTGGAGAAGACATTGGAGTGTCTAACCCTACCTGGTCACCACGCGGGGATGAACTCATTTACAACATTTACAATCATCAGGGTCGCGGCTCCAGACAACTCTTCAAAATCGCTTTGGACGATGGGGTCCCAGAACAACTCACACATCGGGGTAATAACCTCCGCGCGGATTGGTTCGATCCAGCGTATGCTTTGCCGGTGTCACCCCAGCCGTCCCTTTTGACAACCACGTGGGGGAAACTCAAAACTAATACCAATTCTGATTGATGATTCCTCGTAAAAGGTCCCACTGTTTTTGGTTATGCCCGGCGTCCCTTCCCAGTAACGGGTGGGAACCCTGGTTAGGAAACCGCACCTACCGGGCTCCGGATAAATGTTGCGGTTAATGCGATATAAACTTTTAGAAATGGTATAATATCATACAGAAATAGTTCTTTTTCTAAATTGAGTACGAGTCAACCCAAAAACTTACTCGCCGTGGTGACAATTTTTACGCCGATTGGTTTGATCCACCGGTGTTGCCCGTTCAACCAGCGAAAGAGACACTCACAACAATTTGGGCTGAAGTGAAGAAGGAGTAAAGTGAGTCTGTAAACCAACCATAGCATGGGAAAATACGAAAAAAACACTGAAAGCGTTCAGCATTCAACGATCAGCGGTTAGCAAATTCGCGAGCGCGGGGAAACGCCCAAGCAAAAACACTCGCTCCTACAAGAAACGTGTGTTACAGCAAATCGAATGTCTGTCCGCCTTCTGTCTGCCAGTTGCTGAGATCGTTCAATGGAATTGTTCGTAATCCGACTTGGGCGTTTCCTGTGTAAAAAACGTATCCGATACTGTCTTTGATGTACATACGGGGCCAGCCAACCCAGTTGTTATCAAACTGGTCAGCATTAATGCCGAGACCGGGCAGCGCAGGGTTTCTCGGATAGTATTCCCAGTTGACGAGGTCCTTTGAACGTGCAAGTCCTACCGTATCCCACCAACCGTGATGAGACCCATCTTCCGGTTTCCATGTGTTGCATCCCTCATACCACAGATACCACATATCATCGACCCGACTCAGAGATCTCGGTCGGACGTGAATCGCGTCCCAATTGTCCAACGTTTCGGGACCGAATACCGGATTTCGTTCGTCAGGCTGCCAGTTCACCAAATCATCACTATAGAGTAAATATCCTCGGTCTCCTGCTAATCCACGCTCAGGCTCCGGCGTAAATCCAGCGTAGAAAAGGAGGTAGCGATGCGGTAGTCCTTCAGCGCGAACAAGATCAAACTCGTGGGCATGCGTGGGATGTTTATAGACTGGGTTATCCGCATACTGAATGAAGGGACCCATCGGGTGGTCTGCCATGGCTAACATAAACCCTTGCCACTCTGGGAATTTCTGAGCAGAGAACATAATCGCGACGCTTCCGTCATCTGTGACCACAGCACCGCTGACATACAGATTATCATACGGCGTATCGAGATAGGAGATAATAGGTTCAAGATGCCCCTCCCACCGCTTTAGGTCTGGGCTCACAGCCACACCGATTGACCGTCTTGAAGATCCTTCCTCGTCGCCTGCCATGCCTGCCATAACGTACATGTAATATAAACCGTCGTATTTAATGATTGAACCCGGTATGACCTGCTTCTCGTAGAAAGAGCCTTTTGGACCACGGGATATGACCGGTGTGGTAATCTCTTGGAGCCACGGGAGAGTTGTCACGGTGCCGGATTGGAATTGGATGCCTGACAGCGTTTCGACACCGAGGTAGTTGTCCATCGGTTCGTAAACATCCTCCCATTCCCCCAACGGGCCTCGAATCCAACCGGTAGCGTCGTTGACCCAGAACCTGAAAAAAATTCCCTTCTTCAGGATCTTGACGTTCCACGGCGACTTTCCGATGTTATCATAAGTCTTCCAGGTTCGTGTGTCGGTCCCGGTTTCGCGGATAACCTTGAATTCGTCCGTGGAAATAGCGAGGTACGCCCTTTTGCCTAACGCTGTGCCTCCAGAGAAGAAGACTTTGACGGGTTCAATGGTTAGTTCTCCAGTCAGCACCAGATTCATTTCGTAGTTTCCGATGACGCGTCTTTCTATCACGTTTTTTGCCCTTTGAATAGGTGATCGGTTTTCGGTTATCGGTAAGCGAAGGGTAGGCACAAGACCTACCCCTACAGAGGAATCGATTTAGGTTACCTCAGTTTTCCCGTAAGTGACAGTTGGATCGATCGGATAAATCGGACGTCTTAACTTCTGATAGTCATAACTGAAAAGGTTTGGGCTGTGAACACCGGGGGTATCCACGTCCAAAATCTGGTGCGCAATTGGTGTGTAATCTGCGCGAAAATGGACAGCGGATTTGAGGGCGATGAGTTTCCGCGCCTTCGGCTCAATGCCAACGCTCCGAAGTACTTGCGCATCGTAAGGTTGGATCCGTCTTTCTGTGAGGATAATCTCAATCCCACCGACTTGGACGACAGCTGTCCTGCCCATGTTTCCAGCGGTGCCGCGCCCCATCGGACCCTTCAGGATAAACCTACCGTCAGAGAGGGTTTTAACCGACCCTGTTAGTGAGACGGGTGCTCCGTGTTGTGTGTCCGTTTTTCCACCGACATTCAACCGAACACTGTTTCCGACCCCTGCCTCAACTGCTTGGGCAACTGATTCGGAATCTGCTATTACCGCGATGACTGCGTCTTGAACGTCTGCCTCTATAAACTTCTGTAGGATCGTTGTGCCGTCACAGGGACCGCCACCCCCTGGGTTATCCGCGCCATCGGCGAGTACAATAGGATTACCGTCTGTTTGGTTAGCGATTTCGATTGCGGCTTCGACGGCGTGTAGATTAAAAATGAACTGCTCGCGCATCTCCCAGATATTGGATGCGAACTCGTCAGCGTGTGCCTCTGCGAGTGCCATATCCCCGTTGGTGGTAACGAGGACTGAAACGCCTGCATCGGTTATATCCGCAAATGGGAATCCCATAGAAAGGGTTGCCGTCACAACACCACGCTCGGTTTCGAGGGCATGAAGTGCGTTTATCACGTCTATCATTGGAGGTTTCATTGTGCACTGTGCCGGTGGTGCTGTTAGTAAAGGGAGTTGACGGTATGCCATCGTCGGTTGAATTTTGTCCTCAATCATGCCGTAGAGCAGTTGTCCGGCTTCAAACCCGCGTTCATAGCAGTCTACGTGCGGATAGGTATCGAACCCGATGATAACGTCGGAGTAATGCGCCATCTTGGTGGTGATATTGGCATGTAGGTCGAGCGTTGTGATGATCCACGTTTCACCTACTATCTCGCGTACTGCCTGAATCAAGTCGCCTTCTGCATCTTCGAGTTCATCTGTTACCATGGCACCGTGTAAATCAAGGAGGATTCCATCAAGTTTCCCTGCGTTCTCTAAAAGCGTCAGAAACTCCGCTTTAAGCGTCTGATAAGCGGTTTGCTCTACCACACCGGAAGGTGTCGCAAACGCCCATAGAAGCGGGACAGGTTGTAAATTGAGTTGTTCAGCGACATCAAGGAAACCACCGGTAATGGTTCGAGTGCCTCGGAACGCGGCGATAATTTCGTCCCCACGGTGGTAACTCCCGTTTCTGAAGTTATCGATGGTTGTCGCGACAGGTGAAAATGTGTTAGTTTCGTGTCCGATACAACCGACTGCAATTCGCATGGGTTATCTCCTTTCGTGCTTGGATATGAAACCAATATATCATGTTTTTATCGGCATGGCAAGCGAAAGTGTGGCAGATTTTTGTTAATCAAATAGCCGAGATTTGATAGAATGATTGGTAAACATCCTTAACCACCGAATTTCACGTTACCAAGCCCCATGCAAATAAGGAGCACGCACTATGGAGTATACCTATCTCGGTCGAATTGGACTACGGGTGAGTCGTCTCTGCCTCGGCACCGTCAATTTTGGGAGACATACGTCCGAAGCAGATTCGTTGCCGGTCATGAGTCAGGCACTGCAAGCAGGAATTAACTTTTTCGATACTGCTAACATTTATAACGAAGGTTTAACAGAGACAATTGTTGGAAATTGGTTAGCAGAAGATAAAAGTCGGCGCGATCGGATTGTTCTGGCGACCAAATTGTATGGTTCGACGGGTGAAGGTCCGAATGATGGTCGTCTATCAGCGTACCATATCCGTCGAGCCTGTGAAGACAGTCTACGTCGTCTGCAAACCGATCACATAGATTTATATCAGATGCACCATATTGATCGTCGAACGCCGTGGGATGAGATTTGGCAAGCGATGGAGCAATTGGTACGTGAAGGCAAAATTTCGTACGTCGGCAGTAGCAATTTTGCGGGGTGGCACATTGCCCACGCACAGGGTATCGCTACGCAACGCAATTTCCTTGGGCTTGTCTCAGAGCAGAGCGTGTATAATCTCCGCAGCCGGAAAATTGAACTTGAGGTGTTACCGTGTTGCCGCGAACTCGGTTTGGCGGTGATTCCGTATAGTCCGATGGGGGGTGGACTGCTCTGCGGTGTGCTGGACAACCCGACCACAGGACGAAGGGGTAGGGAGTCGCTAAGAGAAACGATTGCGACGCATCGAGCACAGTTTGAAGCGTACGAAACACTTTGTGCCTCGATAGGCGCACCTCCTGCTAACGTTGCTTTGGCATGGGTGCTCAGCAATCCAGACGTTACAGCACCGATTATCGGACCGCGGACAATCGAACAACTTGAAGAGAACTTATCGGTCTTGGAATTGAAATTGGACGATGAAATCCTCGCAAAACTCGATGAGATTTGGACAGGTCCTGGTGGTGAGGCACCAGAGGCGTATGCATGGTAGCGCGTAACCGCGTTTAAGTGAATCTGTCCGAATGGATACACCGACTGGAACTAATAAGGAGTCAAAGATTTATGTCATACGAGAATGAGCTTTTTCAGGAACGCGTCGTTCGTGTAGAACGCCCGTCAGCGCATTGGACGTTGTTGCGCGCTCCGAACGGTGAGTTTCTTGGCGCGTCTGACGATGGACTTGCAGTCTTTGATTATGTAGATGACAAAGCGATATGGGAGTCGGTTGAAGGTGGTACTGCGTATCGTCATGTGGTTACCGATCTTGTCCTTAAAGTAGAGACTATAGGTTCAACAAAGGGTTGTTATCTTCGACATGACGGAACTCGGCTTGCCAGCGACGGGACTGTTGCAGTCGATGAAGGAACGGTCTTTTCTCCTGGACATGGACCCGCGCATCTGCCATCGGAATATCTAAAAACGCTCCAAGAGAACGGTTGGGTCTGTCTCCCGTCCATCATAGCACCCGACGTTGTTGAAGAGTTGGAGCGGGTTAGTTGTACGGGTCGATGGGACCATGAAACCTATGACCGAAGTAAAGGCGCACTGGTTAAGGGTGCTGCTGTCGCACAAGCGGCAACAGAGCCGGTGTCCTTGTGGGTAATGCGCCAATATATGCGGACGAGTGAGATTCGGCTGGGTCATTCACCGGGTTTCGCGATACTCACACCAGACGATGGCGAGCGGGATGTGCAAGGGTGGCATTCCGATTTCCCTTATCACTGGGGAATTTTTGCCACAAGAGGCACTGGTCCAGAGATACCACCCCACAATTTTCCTGAATTGGTTATGGGTGTTCAGCGCAATTTGTGTGTTTCCGAATTCCGTAAAGAGAACGGTGCAACCTGTTTCAAACTTGGGTCGCATACGCTCGGTGAGGGTCCACCGGACGAATGGGGACCTGGACATCTCTATCGACACCCCGGTTATCGGGCTGCCCATGGGTTGCCCTACAATGGTCCAGAGGCGGATGTCGTCGAGGCACCGGGTGGAAGTTATATCCTCTACGACTCCAGAATTTGGCATCGCGCCGGGGTGAATCGGACAAAGCGTAAACGCGCCGCAATGTTGCAAGCCGTTATTCCGATGTACATCATGCCGAAAACGGACACCAGTCGCGCCTATCGGAACTTTATTGAGAGCCCTCTCATTGAAGAATTGACACCGTTAGAGCTGAAAGAACTTAAAGCCTTGATGATAACCAGAATTGAGGGTTCCGGTGGAAAACATGTCGTCACGACTGATGCGGCACTGAGTGAAGTAGTAGGATAGCCATCAGCAATCAATAGAACAGTTTCCGTCAGCGGTCAGCAAAGAGGTTTTGTCTCACAAAAGCCTTTTGACTGACAGACGATTACTGATTTCGAATAAAAAAGGAGAAAAAATGGAAAAACGTCCAAACATTTTATGGTACTGCACAGACCAGCAACGTTTCGATACTATCGGAGCATTGGGAAACTCGCATATCAACACGCCAAGACTCGACGAATTTATGCGTCAGTCAGTCACATTCACCCACGCCTATTGCCAATCCCCCATCTGCACACCTTCTCGTGCAAGTTTTATGACGGGTATGTATCCGTCAGCCGTGAGCGTCACTGGCAACGGCAATTCGGTTTTCCCCAAACATTATGAAGATCGACTGATAACCCATGCCCTCACACAAGATGGCTACGACTGTGGGTTAATCGGTAAGCTCCACCTCGCGAGTGCCTTTGAGGCACAAGAACAGCGCGTCGATGATGGGTACCGCTATTTCCAGTATAGCCACGATCACGGGAAGCCGAATGCGCTCGGACACGAATACGCAGATTGGCAACGTGCACAAGGCGTTGACCCTGAAGCGTTGATAGCTGGAAAAGCAATCTCGCAAAGGTATCCAAACAGGAGCGGGCGTGTGCATGAACCGACTTCCGATCGCGATAATATCCCGCCACACCTGCATCAGACCTACTGGTGCACCGAGAAAACAATCGAATTTGCCGAGAAAAATCGTCGAGAAAATCAACCGTGGATGCTGAGTATCAATCCATTTGACCCACATCCGCCGTTTGACGCGCCGTGGGAGTATTATCGACGGTACGACCCGGAAACACTGCCCGGTCCATATTTTCAGGAGAGCGATATCGCCTTTCAGTCACAATTAACAGATGCGGGTATCGATTTCCAATCTCAGGCGAAACCACCTTCGGAGTGGGACGACAAACGGATGCAAGCATCTTATTACGCCATGATAGAACAACTCGACCATGAGTTCGGACGTATACTTGACTACCTCGATGCCGAAGGACTTCGTGAAGATACGATTGTTATCTTCACTTCTGACCATGGAGAGGCACTTGGCGACCACGGGCTGGTATACAAAGGGTGCCGTTTTTACGAAGGATCGGTGCGGGTGCCGCTCATGATTTCGTGGCCCGGACATTTCTTACAGGATGTTCAAAGCGAAGCACTCGTTGAACTGATCGATATTGTTCCTACGCTATATGATGCGTCGGGTATGGAAGTTCCCTACTACGTACAAGGCAAATCTCTTGCCCCACTATTGCGCGGTGATGTTCCTGCGAACGAACATCGAGAGGCGGTTCGTTGTGAATTTTTCGATGCAATCTCGATGCCCGATCAGACACACGCCACGATGTATCGGGACCGACGCTGGAAACTCGTAACCTATCATCAAAAGGGACTCTGCGAACTTTATGACCTCGACAACGATCCTTGGGAACACAATGATCTTTCAGATCATGCTGATTATCAAGCCGTCAAATGGGAACTGATGCAGAAAAGTTTCGACGCAGCCGTCTATGCACACCCTCAGATGATACCGCGTGTCGCTTCGCATTAGCAAAACCGCTCTACGTTGATTTAATGGATAGGTGTGCTATGTAAACGCGATTGGCGTGAATTCGGTTTAAGTGTTCAGCGGAAACGCACAAAGGAATTCCGCTGGTTAAATCTGCCCTATTTCGGGCAACTGGGTGTAGCGTCTGTTCTATTTTGTGCAGCTTTTTCTGGTATTCCGCAATTAATTCCGCCAATATGGTAGTGTTCGGACTGGCACAGAATTTGCTCGTTGCTGTGGTAACGTGGGTTCGGTTTAAACATCTTTGGTGATTTCTCTGAGATTCTGCAACCTTTCCACTCTAAAAGTGTGTCACTAATAGTTAAAGTGAGTTCGACTTAATAAGTTCAAACCATAGTAAAGGGTTCCTTGTGTCTCTGTGTTTGCACATAAGTAGTTCTTTGATTTCTCTAAAATAATGCCCCATTTCCACCCTAAAAATGCGTCACTAATATTTGAATGGAATCATATAACATGTTTAGAGGAATGGTTTTCAGTCCGGGTTGCTACGCAACCCTTTCAGTTATCGGTTATCAGTTAAAGAGGGTGTTTTGCTTGGAGGTATCCGTTAGTTAAGCGAAAACCTCTTAACCGAGGACTGATGACTTTAACCATCAACTCGTGCTTTAACATTTATAACGGAGGCGAGTTGATGGTTAAAACTGATAACGAATAAAAAAGGAATATTATGGCGGCCCCAATAAATGACGTAATGCATGCCGACGACGTTGTTGCAATTGACGAACTCCGAAACGTTTACGACCAGTTAAAAACATCGCTTGCCAGGATCATCATCGGTCAAGATCAGGTCATCGAACACTTGTCGATATGTCTGTTTTCTCAAGGGCACGCGCTGTTAATGGGTGTTCCGGGCTTGGCGAAGACACTGCTGGTCAGTCGATTTGCTGAAACGATGGCATTGCAGTTTAGTCGAATTCAGTTCACGCCTGATCTCATGCCAATGGACATCACCGGCACCGACATCCTTCAAGAAATCCCAGGAGGCAGACGGGAGTTCGAGTTTGTAAAGGGACCCCTCTTTGCGAATCTTATTTTAGCGGATGAGATTAACCGAGCCCCTTCAAAAACCCAAGCCGCTATGCTTGAGGCGATGCAGGAATACAAAATCACTGTTATCGGCAGAACATACTCTCTGGATCCCCCGTTCTTTGTCTTAGCGACACAAAATCCAATCGAGCAGGAAGGCACCTATCCGTTACCGGAAGCGCAATTAGACCGGTTCATGTTCAGAATCGAGGTGGACTATCCGGAGCGGTTCGAAGAGATTGAGATTGCCCGTACGACGACTGGTGCGTCTCTCCCGACCCTGGAGCATGTTCTGAGCGGTGAGCGGGTGCGAACGTTTCAAGATCTCGTTCGTCGCATCCCAGTCGCTGAGCACATCTACGAATTCGCCGTCGATCTCGCTCGAAGCACACGGCCAAAAGGCGACGCAGCACCTGACTGGTTGAAGCCTCTGGTTGCTTGGGGTGCCGGTCCACGGGCAGTTCAGTACCTAATTCTCGGTGCGAAAGCCCGCGCAGCACTCAGTGGTAGCTACATGGCACGACTTGAAGATGTTGTTGCGGTGGCGAATCCGGTGCTAGCACATCGTGTTATCACCTCCTTCGCTGCCGAGTCTGAGAATATCACCAGTAAAGACATCGTCAACCGACTGGTTGAGGAGTTGTCTGAAGGAAACTAAGGTATGCTGCAACTCAAACGGGACTACCTTGATCAGAAGGTTTTGGAACGGCTTTCGACACTTCAATTGCATGCTCGATTGCCTATGATCGGAAGCGTATCGGGCAAACATCGGAGTCCGATTCGGGGTTCGAGTCTTGAGTTTGCGGAGTACCGTAAGTATGTACCGGGTGATGATCCGCGGAGACTTGATTGGCGGACTTATGCCCGGAATGATCGCTACTACATCAAAGAGTTTGAGGCTGATACCAATTTACGGATGTGCTTAATCGTTGATACCAGCGGTTCCATGAACTTCACATACAACGGCATGAGTAAATTGGATTATGCCCGTCGTATCGCTGGGACTTTAGCCTATATTGCGGCACAACAAGGTGATGCCGTTGGACTCTATTGTGCCGGCACAGGGTTCCACAAAGAGATTCCGCCGAAACGGAGTGCGAAGCACCTTAGCGCGGTCCTCGATGAATTGGGTACGATGGAGGCATCTGGTGAGACGGGATTAGCGAACGTTCTCCATGAAACCGCTGAACGCGTCCCGCAAAGGGCACTTATTGTCATTCTTTCGGATCTGTTCATCGAACCAGAAGTTGTGCGAAACTGTCTTGAGCATCTACGATTCCGTAAGCACGACATCGCCGTGTTTCATCTGTTGGAGCAGAGCGAGTTGGAATTGGAATTCGATCGTCCAATGCGTTTTGTTGACATGGAGGGAGGCGAACCTATATTGGCAGATCCGACTGTCATCGGCACGCAATACCAGCGTGCACTCGAAATATACCTCGAAAGTATGAACACAGTCGTTCAGGATACCGAAGTCGATTACCACCGTATCCGCATCAATGAGAACTACGATGATGTGTTAGCGCGATTCCTATTGGGACGGACACCGAAGCGGCATTTTTAATAGTTTTCAGCAGTCGGCAGTCGGTTAAGAGGTTTTCGCTTAACAACGGAAACCCCAAGCAACATCCTTTTTAACTGATAACTGAAAGCCTGCGGAGCAGGCGAACCGGTAACGAGTATAAAAATATGGGCTTTTTACAGCCGTTGGCACTTATCGCCCTTCCTTTGATCGGGTTACCGATCCTAATCCACCTCATCAATCAGCATCGGCACCGCACTATCCCTTGGGCAGCGATGATGTTTCTCATGAGCGCGAAGCGCATGAGTAAAGGCATGGCGCGTCTTCGACATTTCCTTATCCTGTTGATGCGTGTCTTGGCAGTCGCGGCTCTGATCTTCGTCGTCAGTCGTCCGCTGTCCGGTGGATGGTTGGGTAGCATCGGAATGAGTAAACCGGATGCCACGCTGATACTTCTCGACCGTTCTGCCAGCATGGAAATACAAGACTTACAAGCAGGTCAGTCGAAGAGATTCGCGGCACTGCAAAAGCTCGCACAATTGCTGGAACAGGGTGATTACGGGACGCACTTGGTTCTAATTGATAGTGCAAGCGGTCAACTTCAGGAGGTAGATTCACCGAAAGCACTATTGGGTCTACCTACAACCGAATCGAGTGCTACCAGCGCGGATATTCCGGGTATGCTTGAATCCGCTTTGGCATATCTCAAAGCGAATAAGTCAGGACGCGTTGACGTGTGGATCTGCTCTGACTTGAGTGAAAACGATTGGGATGTTGAAAGCGGGCGTTGGCAAGCGATACGCGAGGAGTTTGCGCAGTTAGAAGGTGTGCATCATTTTTTGCTTGCATACGCGGATTTACCTTCAGACAATTTGTCGGTAAGGGTAGAAAATGTACAACGGTGGGAACGCGGTAACGATGCGGAACTTGTTCTTGATGTAGTGGTTCGATCGAAAAGTACGGGCTGGGTTACCCAGCCCGTACACACAACGCGAAAGAGATTTCCAATTGAGTTTGAAGTCAACAACGTCCGGTCTGTTGTTGAAGTGGAACTTGACAGACAGGGTGCCTCCCTGCAAGGACATCGTATTCCGATTGATACCAAACTACGTTCAGGCTGGGGTTCGGTTGGATTGCCGGGTGATGCGAATCCCTTGGATAATCGGTTTTTCTTTGTGTTTTCAGAACCGCCGGTGCGAAGAGCCGTTGTTGTCAGTGATGATGTAAAAAATGGTGAAGCGTTCCGTCGGGCACTTACTATTCCGATAGACCCTCGGTTCCAACATCAGGTTGATATAATCTCCGTAGATCGTGTCGCAGAGATTGATTGGAAAAGTACTGGGTTATTGATTTGGCAAGCGGCTCTACCGCGTGGATCAGTAGCAGATCAGATTGCGCAATTCGTTGATACGGGACGCGTGGTTATTTTCTTCCCATCGAGCCAAAATGCAGATGAACAGCTATTTGCCTCACGTTGGGAGGACTGGCAAACTCCTGGAAGCCAACAGGTATTCGGTATCTCATGGTGGCGTGGCGATACAGATCTGCTGGCACACGTAGAGAGTGGAGACGCGTTGCCGTTGAACGAACTACGTACTTATCGATATCGTTCTTTTGAAAGCACTGGAACACCGTTGGCAAGATTTGATGACGATGCCTCTCTGCTCACTCGTGTCGCTACCGATCATGGAGCGGTATATTTCTGTAGCACGCTACCTACGGCACAATTTTCCTCTTTCGAGCGCGAAGGTGTCATCTTTTACGTAATTTTACAGCGGGCGTTGGATCAAGGCTGTCGCGCGTTGGCTGTGGCATCTCAACGCGACGCGAACCTTGACGTGCTGGCAGACCGCAACGAATGGGAGTTAGTGGCTCCTGAGGACAATTCGCCGCTCCTTTCACAAAGCGGACTACACGCTGGCGTATACCGAGATGGAGCGTATTGGACGGCTGTGAACCGTAGCCACATTGAAGACAGTGCTGCGGCGGTACCTGTCGAGGCGGTGGATGCTCTATTTGATGGAATGTCGTATCGGCGGATTGATGTTGATGTTGGTGACACATCTGCTTTAGCGAGTGAACTGTGGCGCATTTTTCTCATCGCAATGATAGTTGCACTTCTTGTAGAGGCAGTCCTGAGTTTACCGAGTAGGAGAGTCCGAACTACCCCTTTAATCGACCTCACGGTGTCAGGCGGAAGTGCAGAATAGTTATCGGTATTCGGTTTTCAGTATTCAGTTAAGAGAAGTTTTGATGTGTATCAGAATTTCTTACTGCGATGCAAACTGAAAACTGATAACCAGTAAAGGACCTTGTAATGCAAGAACAACAGGGAAATCTTGAATTTTTCTCAAGTGGAACCTTCTTAGGTTTGAGCTTGGTTGTCATAATTGCGGCAGGCATATTGTGCTGGCTGGCATGGCATCGCAGCGGTTATAGCAAGAAAACCGGGGTGCTTGAGTTACTGCGCTTTGTATTGATTTGCTTGGTCGTTGTAACCTTGAATCAACCTGAATGGCTACAAACGCAACTACCAGATCGACGCTCCACCCTCGCCGTGCTTTGGGACAAATCTAACAGTATGAAAACGCGGGATGTAATTTTGACCCGCAACTCGATTCCGATACAAAACAGCAAAGCGCGAGTTGCGGATCAAGCACAAATTTTTGATCGAAGAGCCCCGAAAAGCCGCGCTGAGACGATTCAACCCCTGATGTCTGAGGAGGTTTGGAAACCTTCAAATGCCAATGATCTGAGTGTAGTTTTTGAACCCTTCTCTTCACAGTTAGATCCGGCGGAGGAAGCAACAGACTTGAACGCTGGACTGTCGCAGGTTTTAGACACTCATGCAAACCTTCGCGGTGTCGTGCTATTGTCAGACGGTGATTGGAACATCGGGAACTCGCCTGTTGAGGCGGCTACACGGTTTCGGATGAGAGGAATTCCGGTTTTCGCGGTTGGAGTGGGCAGTAAAGTGCCGTTACCTGATCTTGAGTTGGTTAGTATGGATGCCCCGACTTATGCGGTTGCAAATAAGCAACTTCGTATTCCGTTTGTCGTTCGTAGCACTTTGGGTCAGGACCGGGATGTGAATGTTACGCTCAATATCAACAAAACATCAACGGTTAGCAAACTTATCCGCGTCCCCGCTATGAGCCAAGCACAAGAGAACATGGTCTGGACACCGCCAGCAGTTGGTGACTATACGCTAACAATGCGTATTCCGCGAGACACACAGGAATTAATCCCGGAAAACAATGAGATTTCTGTGCCGATTTCGGTGCGCAAAGAACAATTGAAAGTACTGGTCGTCGAATCCTATCCACGGTGGGAGTACCGGTATCTTCGTAATGCTTTGGAACGGGATCCGGGGGTCGAATTAACATGTCTACTTTTTCATCCGAAACTACCCAAAGTTGGCGGAGGACGTAGTTATATCAAAAGTTTCCCTACGACGAATGAACTGAGCCGCTACGACGTGGTGTTCCTTGGTGATGTCGGTGTCGAAAAGAAACAGTTAACAGTCGAACAAGCACGGGATTTACGGCAGCTTGTCAGTGCGCAGGCTTCTGGACTCGTCTTCATGCCCGGACGGACCGGGATGCATGCGTCGTTGATGTCCGGTCCGCTTGCGGATCTCTATCCCGTGGTTTTGGACGCTGCGACCCCGTATGGTGTTGGATCGGGAACACAGGGATATTTCGCACTCACGCAGTTAGGGCAACGAAGTTTATTAACTCGCCTCGGTGAGACTGCGGAGATTAACCGTCAAGTGTGGCGCACGTTGCCGGGCTTCTACTGGTATGCTGGCATCAAACGCGCCAAAGCGGGTACAGAGACTTTAGCAGTGCATAACGAGGTTGCGACAACTTCAGGACGCGTGCCACTCATTGTGACCAAAACGTACGGTGCGGGTAAAGTGTTGTTCATGGGAACAGATAGCGCATGGCGTTGGCGACAAGGTGTTGAGGACAAGTACCACTATCGCTTTTGGAGTCAGGTTGCTCGATGGATGGCGTATCGTCGACAGATGGCACAGGGTGAATCAATGCGATTGTTTTATTCGCCAGATCGGCCACACGTTGATGATGCCGTGATGTTAAATGCCAACGTGAACGATCCGTTGGGCGGTCCGTTGGACAGAGGTTCGGTTGTTGTACAGGCGATTTCGCCATCAGGCAAAACACAAACAATCCGACTGCAACCGGGTGAAGGAGATGCAATAGGGTTGTTCACGGGTTCGTTTGTACCGAAAGAATCTGGCAATTATCACCTCGTTGCCAGTAGTTCCGAAACCGGGACTTCGGTAGAGACTGATCTGTCAGTCCAAGGTTTAAATCGGGAACAACAAGGACGTTTGGCTCGTTTTGAGGTCTTAGATGAAATCGCTAAAATTACAGATGGCAAGTTAGTGCCGGTTTCCGAGGTGCGAAGTCTGTTGGATGATCTCGCCGCCCTCCCGGAACCTGAGCCGACTGTGCATCGCACACGGATCTGGGCACACCCACTTTGGGCGGGACTTCTCATCCTACTACTCGGGGTGTTCTGGATTGCGAGAAAAATGACGGGAGCGGTATAGTCATCAGCAATCAGCAAATTAGCCATCAGCCATCGGCAATCAGCAATCAGCAAAGACGCGAGCGTTACAGAACGCCGCTTTTCTTTATTCTCACTGCGAAGCATGCTGAAAGGGTTGGGTAGCAACCCAACCTGACTGCTGACTGCCATTCTTTACCGATCGCTGAAAGGTTTTTTCGCAAGAAAAAACCGCCCCCACAGCCGATTGCTGTTCAAAAGGAGACATTTGATGAACCAGATGCCAACAAAAGGACAATCACAACGCGGCGCAGGTAACCTACCGCCGCGTATGAAAGCGGCACTCGAACAGTACCAAAAACGGGTATGGACGATCAAACTCGCTGAGGGTGTGCTGGCGGCAATCTTTGGTATCCTTGTCTCATATATTATCGTTTTTTGCTTGGACCGGGTGTTCGATACACCTACACTTCTACGAGTGCTCATCTTAGTGGTGGGTATGGTCGGAATGGTCTTTTTCTTACCCATGAAGTACTACAATTGGGTTTGGAAGCATCGGCAATTGGAGGGTGTCGCTCGGTTATTGCAGCAAAAGTTTCCACGTTTTGGGGATCACGTACTCGGTATCGTAGAATTAGCACGTAATAGAGAGGATCAATTGTCAAGTCCTACCTTGGTTGAGGCAGCCATGCGTCAGGTCGATGCCGAGGTCGCAAGACATAATTTGGCAGATGCGGTTCCCACTCCGCGGCACCGTCGCTGGGCATTGACGGCAACCCTTCCATTAGTGTTGGTAGTGATCGGAGCCGTTGTAATACCCGCAACGAGTTGGAATACCTTCGCGCGGTGGCTAACCCCGTGGCGTGACGTGGCGCGTTACACTTTCGCCCAATTGGAGGGCGAATCAGGAATACCACGTGTGGTCCCGTACGCCGAACCTTTTGATGTGGAAGCACAGCTAAAGGACAATTCACCGTGGAAACCTGAGTCGGGAGAAGCACGTTACGCAGACCAAGTTCCGGTGGTTGCAACTCGAGACGAAGCAACGTACCGATTTCAATTACCACCTCAAACAAAGGATGGCCGACTCACGCTTCGAGTCGGAGATGCCCGACGTTCTATTCCCATCGAACCCAAATTGCGCCCTGCGCTGACTCAGCTTATTGCTGAGGTCGAATTGCCAACCTATTTACAACGTAGTGAGTCGCTGGTGGAAGATGTCCGTGGGGGGATACTCAGTTTGTTGAAGGGGAGTACTGCAGTCTTAGAAGCCACAGCCACACGGGAACTCGCGGAGGCGACTTTGAACAATCGTCCGCAACGTATTAATGGTAAGCGTGTGACGACCGAACCCATCAACGTGGAGGAGCAGACTGAACTCCAGTTAGCGTGGCGTGATCGTTTTGGTCTCGCTGCACGTGAACCGCAAGTAATACGGTTAGAGGTGCAAGAAGATGAATCCCCGACGGTTAGCTTCAACAAACTAAAGAACAATCGTGTTGTCCTTTCGAGCGAGGTCCTCACCTTTGAAATTCAGGCGAGGGACGACTTCGGTGTGAAGCGAGTGGGGTTGGAATGGGAAGGTATTGGTAATCCGATTCACAATCCAGAACCTACGAGTGGTGAGAAAACGGTAGCATCCGGCTCACCGACCACAGATATTATGACGGTTGCTGCCACATTTTCAGCCGTGCGCGAAGATGCGCGCCCGCAGAGTCTACGCCTGCGTGCCTTCGTTGAGGATTATCTTCCGAGTCGCGAGCGCGTCCGTTCACCGGACATCGTCATACATGTGCTAACCCCAGCAGAACATTTCAAGTGGTTGGTCGGGCAGATGGAACTCTGGATGGGTGCCGCACAGGAAGTACACGACAAAGAATTGCAGTTGCACGAAACCAATCGCGAACTGCGTGATCTGCCCCCCGAAGCACTCGACGATCCAGCGCAGCGCAGGAAACTGCAAAATCAGGCGGCTGCGGAGCGTGCCAATGCGGCGAGGCTTGACAGTCTCATTCAACTTGGCACTGAGTTGGTGCAAGAAGCAACAAAAAACGAGGAATTTGATCCCAATCAGCTTGAGTCGTGGGCAGAAATACTCAAGAAGTTAGAGGAGATCGCGGGACAGAGAATGCCTTCTGTCGCTGACTTACTTGCGCGGGCGGCTGAGGCACAAGGATTGAGCAGCGGTCAACAGTCAGCCGCCAATAACCAGCAAGAGGCATCTTCTCCAACAGCAGGAGGACCACCGTCCCCTTCCAGAGGTAAACCCGATAATTTAGAAAAAGTGGAGAAATATGGACCCGATAGCAAGAAACCTTCTGAAGGGTTAGATGAAATCCCCGAAGATCCGAATACACCAGGTGCCGGAGTCAATGTAAATCGAAGCAAAGAACCTAATGGTAAGCCGGGTTATATACCCGCCAATCCCACTCCGCGTGTCCTTGATGTTGAATCTGGTTTCAACGAAAGTGAAGACGCAGCAGGACAGGCACCGCAAGTCGTTGGTGGACTGGGAATCCCTACGACGACCCTCAAAGGGAGCGGTAGAAAAAATGAGGAGGAAGAACCTTCGGCTCCTCAGACAGCAGATCTCGTCTTGGAAGCGGTCAAAGAACAGCAGGAATTACTCGACGAATTTGCGAAATTAGCAGAACAAATGAGCAAATTGCTCACTGGCTTTGAAAACAGTACATTCGTGAAGCGTCTGAAGGCGGCATCGCGACGTCAGATTGATATCGCGGTGGATCTGAACAATCTGGACGGTTTCGGACTTGTGACTGATGCCGTGGACGATACGTCCGACCGCGCACATTTGGCTGAAAAAGAGATTGCTGAGTCTAAGGTAGCATCTACACTCCTGCAGGACATGGCTGCTTATGCTGAGCGGCGACCGTCGGACGGTTTCTCGGGTGTGCTGTCGGAGATGCAAGACGCTATTGTATCCGACCAGATGCAGGACATGGCGGAAGCGATCAAAGATAATTTTATCGGTGAATCATCGATCGAGGCGGAATTCTGGGCAGATACGCTGGATCGGTGGGCAGAGCAGTTGGTAGATCCTCTACCTGAGGGGGAACCTCCAGGAGAGGGCGGAATGGTCAACCTGCCGAACCTACCCCCGGAAATCGTCGTGGAAGTGATGCGTATCATCAATCGCGAGATCCAATTGCGGGAAGAGATGCGGGAACTTGAGCAGGCAAAGGACGCACTTACTCCTGACGAATACCGCGAGCGCAGCATCGCGCTGTACGATACGCAAATCACGCTCACCGAAGACACTCGCGAGGTGGAAGCCCAGATTAGTCTTCTACCTAACGCACAGGAACGCTTCATCCAAGGGCAACTTGCGAAGGTAGGACGCGCAGCAGAGGTTATGGAGGAGGTAGAAGATATCCTCGCAGAACCAGACACCGGTCCCAGCGCGATTGCGGCTATAACGGAGGTAATCGAAATCTTACTCCAAACCGGACGGGTTCCAAACGCCCCCATGATAACAACTGCGCCACCAGCCACTGCTTCTGCTTTGATGCTCCTCGGCGTCGGTGATGACAGCGGCAGAGCCTCTATTGAAAATCGTTCACCCAGACAGGCAACTGGAAAAACGGGGCGCGTGCTGCCCGAAGAGTTTCGCCAAGGTTTGGACGCTTATTTTGACGCTTTAGAAGGGAGAACCCAATGACAAATACGAGGAAAGATTCTATTCCGTTCGAAGTATTCGCCAGTTTCAAGAGAATTGAGACGGGCAATCCGATTATTTCTCTGCCGCCACCGCTCTGGGCGGCGGCGACCCACGCTATTATCGTTGAGGGGACGGTACACTACATCTGGTGTAAACGCGACCTTGGTGTTCGATGGTTGATAATGCATGCAACGGCTCCGATCAGTGATCTCACCAACATCATACAGGATGCCCGGAATCCTATCCTTGAACCTTCAGCGGACGGCTTCGATGACGCAGCCGTTGAGTACCCTTTCCCATTTCTGAATCCTGCTGACGGTAAATTTTACATGTACTATCGGGGTAAGGGGAAAACGACTCCTGAACAGACGGGACTACTCGTGAGCGATGGGGACCTTGGTGAGTGGCGGCGTGTCCAGCACACGCCTGTCATTCCTGCGGATACCGAACACGAACGGCACGGCGCAAGCCACCCTTCAGTTGCGATAGAGGACGACACAATCCACATCGTTTATACAGGGAAAGCGACGCGTTCATTCGGAGAAGGATTGACGATGTGTCATGCGACCGCACCGACGAGCGATCCAGCGTCAGTCACAAAGAATCCTGACAATCCCGTTTTCAGCGGTAGTGGGCAGGCGTGGGACAGTAAATCCGTTCGTGAAACCGAGTTGTTCAAGGATTCACAGTACTTCCATATTCTCTATGGTGGATACGATGGCGAAGTTTGGCGGATTGGGCACGTGCGCACTCGCGATTTCCATACCTTTGAACCGAACCCCTATAATCCGATATTCACACCGTCTGACGATCCCGATGCGTTTGATTGCGAGGGGGTGCTGACAGGTCAGATCTTTGAAGTTGGAGACACCTATGCTATGCTCTACGCAGGCAAAAAGGGTCAGGAATGGCAAACAGGATTGGCTACAATCCGAGAAAGTTAGAGGAGGACTGAAGAGATGGATCATTTACGATATGCGTTAATAGTGCTTGCTTGTATTGGTATGTCGCTTGACGTTGTTTTTGCGCAGGACGATGCGTTGAAAGGTGGGACCGTCCGGGGACTGATTACTGACTTAACACCAGCCCAAAGCCCGATTGAAGGCGTTACGGTCAAGATTATTGCCCAAGACGGTGGAAACCAGGAATTCACAACAATGACAGATGGTGACGGCCGTTACGAACACGCTGGGCTTCCCGCGGGACGTTATTTGATTAGCATATTTAAAGAAGGATATGACAGGCGGGTTGGGCAACCTGTTGCTGTCGTTGATGGTGGCGACCACTTTATTCCGCTCAAAATGTCTAAAAAAGGCAAAATCAAAATGTTCGTTGACGTGCAACGGGATGAAAGAATGAACATTGTTATCAAACAGCGAATTGTATCCCTGCTTCAACGTGTCGCCGAAGGTGTCGGCAAACGTTACGATTTGGATGAGGCAGCTGTCAAAACACTTCATCAGTCATTTCTCGATTCAATTGAGGGGGCATCGAAATCGGGTGGCGATCTGAGTGTCTTTGCAAAGCCAGTGGAAGAAGGAAACATATCGTTGCTTGAAATGTTATTATCGCATCCGGTTTGCCAGGCGGCGTTCGCTAAACACTTGAGCGAGGCACAACTTCAAGATTATTTGGAATTTACGGAGGTACGAGAAGCCCGAGATCGGCAGGCAGTCGTTCATTGGATTACTGCCACACTTGATAAGGAACTCAGTTTAAGAACAGAGCAACGCGAAAGGGTTGTACAGTCGTTACTTGATGCAACAGAGAACGAACTGTTTCCAACCTCAATGAGTGCGTTACGGTTCAGTCCACAACAGGCGGCACAGCTGGCACACTACAGGTTGAAAGTTTCTCTGGATGGTGTTCTGAGTGAAGCACAGTCCAAAGTTTGGCAGGGGCTGATTCACGCAAAGGCGAAAGAAAAGCATATCGTTCTTTTCGACCTCCCACAAATTGACATCAAAAAGGCAGGCGAGGGTGAGACAAAAAATGAAAAAGAAGGTGCGGACGTAAACAAAAAGCGTCCGCTTATCCGTAAGATTGCACCCAAGTTCAATATAGAGAAAAGGGTTAACATAGTGATTGACGAAATAATGGTTGACCCGCAAGAGAGGCAACCTTGGATTGAAATTAATCCAACTCCAGCGGAATCTCCAGAGCAAATGGTGGAGACCGCCGAAGCCAAACTCACAGCGCATACCGAGTTGTTAGGCACCCTCGATGAACGTGCTACTCGACGTTTGGCACTTGTTGCCAAAGGTGTGGCACAACAGTACTTTGAAGCCCATGACGAAACTCGCGAAGCGATATCCGAGGAAGTCGAAGTGGATCTCATGAAGAAAGTCGAAGATGGCAAAATGACTCATGAAGAGGCTACTGCGATGCTTAACTTCACTCTGAAAAATGCGATGGATGCATTCTCCAGAAATGGGGGGTCAAACATTGACATTACAAGTTATCCTCTGTATCAACAGGCTATCAAAGACGTGCTTTCTGAAGAGGCGTTTGCACGGTATAGCGAGCACCAAGCCGAGAGGGTAACTTTGCATCAGCAGGCGTTGGGTGATATAGTCGTGGCATGCATGGATATGCAACTGCTTTTAGATGACATGCAACGGGAGCAGTTGGAAACAGCAGCGTCGCAGTTGCTACCCGCCCGGTTTATCGAGGAAAAGTCGGCAGAATTGATGTTTTTCCAGCTTTTCCCACAGACGGTAGATTTTGAAGTCCTGACCCCTTGGCAGCGGAGAGAATTTGAACGTGTATTCGGTCCGATGGTGTGGAGGAGATAGTGATAATGAAAGTTTCAAAATCTGTAAAGTGTGCTAAATTCCGTAAAGTTGCCAACAACTTTCGTCCGGAACCGGAGTGTTTTTGCTTGGGCGTTTCCCACCTTCTTACAGGAAAAGTCGGGAATCGGGGTGTTTTTGATAGGGTGTTTCCCCCCCTCCTACGAACTTGCGCACTTCTTTCTTATTTCCTTGTGGTAGTGCTGACCATATTATCAATCGAATCTGCGAATGCCCAGGATGTTGCCCTCCGCTATGGCACAGGTGTACCTGCGGCGGTTCGTATCATCAACGACCGCGGTTTACGCTACCTCGCGAACTCGCAAATGGAGGACGGAGGATGGGCAGGCGCGGGAAGCGGACCCGGTGTAACAGGGATTTGTGTTATGGCATTGATGGCGAGTGGCGAAGATCCGGACTTCGGTCCTTATGCGACTACCATCCGTAAGGCACTACGCAATATTATCTCCAATCAGGATGCAAGAACCGGGTACATTGGTGGAACTTGGGGCGGACATGGATCCATGTACCAGCACGGTTTTGCCTTGTTGGCACTGTCCGAAGCGTATGGCGCGGTAAGTGAACGACTGCTCTGGGAAGGGAGCAACATTCCGCCTGAACGGCGGCGGACGCTTAGCGAAGCATTGGAGTTGGCAGTTCGTTCTTCGTTGACTGCCCAGCGAAAGAATCCGTGGGGGGCTTGGCGTTACTCACCGGAATCCCAAGATGCCGACACAACCGTGGCTGGAACTGTGTTGATGGGCGTACTCGGTGCTCGAAATGCCGGTATTGAAATTCCCAACGAAGCTGTTGACAAGGCGGTGAATTTTTTCCAGACACACACGATGCAAGACGGAAGTGTAACATATCAGATGACAAGCAGTCATGGTGGCGGACTCACTCGGACGGCAATTGGTACACTGATTTATGCGATTGCAAAAAGAAAAGATACCCCTGAATACAAAGCCGCTTCCGAGTTCATCAAGCGTCGGATTGACCATCGCGGCACTGGACACCTGTTCTATAATCTTTACTATATGGCGCAGGCACTGTTCCAAAGTGACTTTGAGGCGTGGAAAGCGTGGAACCAAAGAACCATCGAGTGGCTCCAGAAGACGCAGGCAGAAGACGGCAGTTTCTCAAGTTCCCACGGCAGAGCCTATGGCACGGGTATGGCTATCCTCGCTTTGGCATTGAACTATCGTCTCTTGCCTATTTATGAGAGATAGCAGTCAACGGTCGGCTATCAGAGGTTCGCTGACGCTCACTTTCAGTTGTCAGTATTAGGCTCGCAACACGGTTTATTGACGTAGTGCTTTCATCATAAAGACTAGGACTTACGCAATTTTGACTTTATCAGGCTCTGTTAGATGTGAATTCTCGAAAAAAACGCCAATATCCTTGGAAACCCAAACTAAAAGTTTATGCTACAAAAGAGGCGCGTGCGTAAGTCCTAAAAGACTATATAGCAAATACGAGAGATTTTCTATCCAATTACTGACCGCCGAATGCTCTTAGGAAAGGAGAAATATGATGCAATGGAATCTAAAAAGACTGCTTGTTGTTGCGACTACATTGGTAGTGGTATGGACTCCGGTAATACAGGCTCAGAGAACAGCGACTTTGCAAGGGGAAATGCAAACATTGCGTTGGAAAAACGGCGATGTCCTTCCCGGTAACCTACTGGAAAGCGCGTCTGGCGTGATTCATTGGTCATCACCGTACTTTTCGGACGATCTGGTCATTGATATTAGCGTATTGGATTCGGTTGTTTTCCCAAAACAGTCTGTCCCAGCAACGGAGGAATTTCGCGTCGGCACCATATCCGGGGATATCTGGATAGCTGACATAGTTGATTCAGATGAGAAGACCTTTCTCTTTTCCAGCGAGCGACACGGTCAATTTCAAGTGAATCGTGAGTCGATTTACACCCTTGAACGTCGAGTGCACCCGAATCTTATCTTCGACGGTTCCCAACTGACGAATTGGGAATTATCCAAACAGGATACGAACCAACCCATGTTGCCGTTTGGTGTGAATACCCGTCCGGATTGGTATGCGGATCGCGGCGGTCATCCACGGACAGATAAAGTCAAGGCAAAAATCTTCTATCCGCTTGACTGGCACCAGCGTTTTGAGATTGACTTAGAGTTAGCATCAGCAGCGCGCCCTCCGGGTTTTGTTTTCGCGCTTGGCAAAAATTTATACGAGGCATTGCGATTAGAAACTTGGGTTAACGAACTCGTCGTCGTCCAAGGCACACTGTTCGAGCCGGTATTGACGATTCAGCCGGATCGGCGAAACTTCCGTTTACGCCTTGCTTATGATGGGAACACTGGTGTCCTGGAAGTGTTTGATTTTGCTGGTAATTTGCTACTGAAATTGGACGAGGTCGGGCAAACAGTTACGGAATCGGGTGTCTATATTTACAACCGAGGTCAGAATTTGACGGTACGGCGGTTAAGGGTCTACCGGCAACCTGTTGGTTCTACAAAACAGCAAGTCGATTCTTCCAAACCTCGGGTCCACATGATGAACGGTCAAGTCGTTTATGGTAAGTTGTTTGTCGAGAAAGAAAGCACTTATGTGCTTGATGCGGGTGGGAATCGGCATGACATCAATATCCAGCAAATTGACCGCGTTGTTCAGCCGGGTACTGCGTTGATCGAAACGGAACCCCCTGTCGCATTGACATACCCTGACGGTGCGGTTTTGCGCGGTAAGATTGTGCAAGTAAAACCAGATAGTGTGTTGTTGCAGACGGCGTTCGCGAATGAACCGATAGCATGTGTGTTTGCGGGTGCAACGCAAGCCGCGTTTGGGCTTGGCGGGACAATGCTTCCGGTGGAATCAAGTGGTCCTAAGAATCACGGACAGATTGAAGACGAGGACAGATTATTCCACCCGTCAGGAAATCTCCGTGGCCGCGTTCACTTCGACGTGGAAGATGGATCGTTCATTCGCTGGAAACCCGTCGGTGCGTCGGAAGCAGTACGGCTGGCAGATATTCGGAGAGCTCACATAGAACGCAATAATAGGCGTGCATCGAAGATGTATCCGTTAGATACGTCGCTATTCCGTCATGTATTGCATCTGAAGAGTGGAGAGATCATTCCGTGTCAAATCTTGTCATACGATGAAAAGACCGTCGGTTTCCAGTCTCCGTTTATTAGCGCGCACCTTATTGATTCGGCGGACGTGAAAGCACTTGAGTTTTCTGGTAGAACACATGCGAACTATATCGATAGGGCACATTTGACGAACAGCAAGCGTGGGTATATCGTTTTGGGGAAGGAACAAGCCCAGTTCAATAACCGCGAAGTTCATATTGAGTTCAAAGGAGATGTTAACCTGGAGGGATTTTTGGCAGAGGGTGACAATATAGCGTTAAAAGATGGCAATGTGATATTCATGGCGGACGGGAAGAAAATAGAACTCCGCCGGGGTCAGAATTTAGGCGAAGGGGTCTTTGGTGGCAGCATATCAAAAAATCACAAGTTAGACGTGAAGTTGGAGCGTGCGTTAACCGTTCCACGTTTCAACCGTGACACGCCACCGAACCATATCATGGTCGCAGAAAATGGTGATATAAAGCGGGGCAAGCTCCTGGATTTCAACGGAAAAACGATTCAGTTTGATTCTAAACTACGTCAGTTTTCCATCCCTATAGACCGTGTGACACGGGTGGTCGATGTCAGCAAAGAAGCGGTCAGCCATCAGCAATCAGCAATCAGTAAAGAAAACATTAATCGACCGAAAGCCTCTTATGCTAAGAGCCAAAAGCCTAAAGTCACTCAATCTAAGATTTCTATCAGGTTAACCGATGGTTCGATCCTGATTTTTGAGCCGCTTGAGATTAAAGATGATGCGTTGTTGGGACGTTCACCCATCTATGGAGAGATAACGGTTCCGATCGAAAGTATCCAGCACCTCTACCTCGGAGACACGACAGAATCTTTTGAAGCAGCCTTTGCAGCGTGGGTGGTCCGACCAGCAAAAGAGCCCGACTTTGGTGACGAGCCGTAATCCACATCTACTCAGGAGATAGAATTTTTTCATCTCAAGATTTTCCTTAATCAAAAAAGGAGGATTTGATAGAATGATCCATAAGATTTCTTAGCTGCCAAAAAGAAAACAAGGGGGTGCAAATAGATGAGCGTGAGAGCGATTCTGATCGGTTTGGCACTCGTCATTATACAGACAGCAATTACCCCCTACAACGACTACTACCTCCAAGGGACAGATATTGCCGGAAATCATTTTCCTTTGGGGACAGTGTTTACACTGATTTTTCTTACTTTAGTCGTTAATCCCATTCTGAAGAAAGTATCTCCCCGAGCCGTGCTAAATCCAAGCGAGTTGATGATAATCTGGGTAATGATGGTCATTAGTTCAGCGATTCCATCGAAAGGAATGGTCGGGTACTTACTTCCGTATTTGGCGGCACCGGTCTATTTCGCTACACCTGAAAATGAGTGGGCAGAAACGCTTCATCCTCATTTCCGTGAATGGCTAATTGTGTGGGATAAGCATGCCGTTACGGATTTCTATGAGGGAGAATCAATTGTTCCTTGGCTACTCTGGGCAAAACCGCTCATTGTTTGGACGGTTTTCATCCTACTGTTCTATGCTCTGACCATTTGCGTATCGGTTGTGTTAAGGAAACAGTGGGTTGAACGCGAAAGGTTCATCTTTCCGCTCGTTACTGTGCCTGTGGAAATGGTTCAGCAAACCTCAATGCACGCGGGACTGAACAGTTTGTTCAGGAATCGGCTCGTGTGGGTAGGGTTTGGAATCGCCGCCTTCTTCCATCTACTCAATGGACTGCACGAGTATTTTCCTGCACTTCCGCGTATTCCGAATCGGTATGACCTGTACACCCCGTTCACGGAGCGTCCATGGATTGTGATGGGTTGGTGGCCCCAATTTCGGTTCTTTCTCTATTTCTCCGTTATCGGTATAACCTACTTTCTCGCCATGGAAGTGTCTTTCAGCTGCTGGTTTTTCTTCCTATTTTTCAAGTTGCAATATATTATCATCAACGCCTTTGCTATCCCTATCAGTCCGTGGATATCTGCGAGAGGACAGACAATGGCTGCATATTGCGTAATGGTTCTCGCCTTCCTGCTTAACAGTCGAACCCATATCAAAGATATCTTGAGGCGAACATTTCTGGAGTCCGCTACCTCCACAACAATCGACGATTCAGATGAGGTATTGCCGTATAGATGGGCGGTGCTGGGAACGGTGTTTAGTTTTCTGTTGCTTGCGGGACTTTGTGTCTATGCGGGAATGTCGTTTTGGGTCGCTTGCAGTATTATCGCCCTGTTTCTGATTGCTTCTACAGCACTATCGTGGATGGTCGTCAACGGCGGCATGCTACTGATCCAAGCACCGATGTACCCCGTGGAATACTTTGAGATTATAACTGGTTCAAGAATTATTAACGCAAATAGTTTAGCACTTTTGGGATTTCAGCGGGTAATGATGCGCGACTGGGGTGGTATTTTGATGCCGAGTGTTCTTCACGGGTTCAAGGCGGCAGATCCAGTTGGATTAAATCGAAGAAGCATCCTCGGCGCGATGGTGCTTGCTATTGTCGTCGCTATCGGTGTTTCTTATGCGGCATCGTTGCCTTTGATTTATGAAAAAGGTGGTTTAAACCTGCAGAGAGGTCCCTTCGTCGGATCACCGAGATACTTCAACCATATCGTCTCACTGATTCAGTATCCGAAAGATGCGAAGTTGGGGGAAGCATACAGTATGCTTTTGGGAGCCGGAATCACTGGCTTTCTACTGATTATGCAGCGTCAATTTATGTGGTGGCAACTTCACCCGATTGGATATGTGATGGGTGCGGTTTATTCCTCTTATTTCCTTTGGTCTTGTATATGTATTGGCTGGTTTTTGAAGTATTTAGCATTGAAATCGGGTGGTATCGGATCCTATCGAAGACTTCGACCGCTGTTTATGGGATTGATTATCGGTGAATTTGGCATTGTAGGGCTTTGGATGATAATCGGGATGTTTACCGGTGTGAATTACCAAGGCGCATTACCCGGATAATTTTTCTCTACCTGTTGCTTGAGCGTCTGTGTGATAGCACCCAACGCCTAAAGGCGTGGGCTTCGGCTTCGTCGCAACTGCGGTTTTCTCAAAGAGTCCACCGTCTAACTGTCGCTCCACCTGCGGGCATTTCCCTCGTCTGAGACAAGGCATATCGTCAAGTGACGGCTATCCCTGCCCGCAAAATGTTTATCGCAGCGTTGATGTCTCGGTCGTGGTGTGAACCACAGTCAGGACACGTCCACTGCCTATCGCTCAAAGTGAGGGTTTCGTTATGAAAACCACAATCGCTACACGGTTTCGTTGTCGCAGTCCATTGACCGACTTGCTTTAAACGACGCTTATGCTTTTGACACTTATACTTCAATATCTCAACAAACTGGTAGAAGGCGAGGTCAGAGACTTTCCGACCCCAGAGGCGTTTCATACCCTCAAGGTTCAACGTTTCAATGGAAATCGTATCAAACTTCTTACAAAGTTCAGACGCGAGTTGCCAATGGAAATCTTTGCGTTGGTTGCTTATTTTCCGATGCAGACGTGTGAGTTGTCTCACACACCGCCACCAACCGTTAGAACCTTTCTTTTTACGAGAAAGGTCTTTGTTGAGAGACCGGAGTTTGTTCAAGGACTGTTTCAAGGGTTGTGGGTGTTGTTTCTTATCACCCGTGCTAAGTGTCAAGTACGCGTCTTTCACACCGAAGTCTGCCCCAACGCTTTTACCTGTTGCTGGCAGCAGTTTGAAATCTGTGTAGGTGGTTGTTATGCAAATCCAATAATCACCGCAGTTATCTCGCTTAATCGTGATACGACTGAGCGTGCCATGCCATTGGCGGTGTTTATGGAACGCATAAGACACTTTATCAAATCGCCACTTACCCTTAGCCCACTTGCGAAATGTGAGTGTGATACGGTTGTTAGTGAGTTTATAGCCAGTTTGTTTAAGCGTGATAGACTTAAACTTATGGAGAGGTTTGATATGGGGTTTACCCCCAAGTTTTTTAAAGAACCTTTGATACGCATTATCAATACGCTCCAGTTCTGCTTGAATCGCTTGGCTTGGCAACGACTTCCAATGTGGGTGTGTGGTTCGTTTCAAATCTTTCGCGTGTTGGCACATTGCAGCGTAGTTGGCATACGGCAAGCCGGCTTTGTATCTTTGGTCTTGCCACTTATGAAAATACTCATGCACCTGCCACATATCGTCAAGCAGGTTGCCAATGCGTATCGTGTTCGATTGTTTCCCAAGCGGATATTTATAGGTTTTCATGGTATATCGCGTATCGCGTCTTTAACCTTCAACCAAGATAGGTTAGGGACAGACACGCCTTGCAGCGTGCTTGGTTGTGTCCCCAACGCGATAGTATAATTATACTACAATTTGACCTTATTTGTCAAATTTATTTCGTAGCGATTACGTCTTTAGCGGGCTTATATCCCAAAGCTAAAGCATTGGGCTTTACGCCCGAATTCCCGTAAACCCTTATACCCAACGCCCGTTAAAAACACAAGGTACTCGAAGGTTTTGCTCAGATCAATAAGGAGGTAAACTATGAAGTTGATGTTTCCTAAACGAATCATAAAGTTGCTCTGTTTACAGAAGTGTTTTTTGGCAGTATTGGCAGGTCTTTTCACCATATTGGCAGATCAGACTCCCGCGGATGTTATGAAGATCGCCTTTACTTCAGACCGAGATGGTAATTCTGAAATCTATGTGATGAATACCGATGGAAAAAACCCAGTCAGACTTACTAAAAATCCGGCATCAGACAGTGGACCCACTTGGTCTCCAGACGGTAAGCGCATCGCTTTTACCTCGAACCCACAAGGCGTTTACGATATCTATGCGATAAATGTTAACGGGACAAACCGCATCAATCTCACACGAAATTCGTCAGGCGATTTTGGTGCTGACTGGTCTCCAGACGGGACACAGATCGTCTACGGCTCAAACCGAGGGAACGAAGAGATCTATATCATGCGCGCGGATGGCACCAATCCTACGAATATCTCACGGAATGCAAAAGCCGATCGTCACCCAGATTGGTCTCCGGATGGAACACGAATCGCCTTCACCTCAGACCGTGATGGTGATCGTGAAATCTATGTGATAGGCGTTGGTGGTGGTAGAGCGATTCAACTGACGAAAAACCTTGAGCCATGGGACAGAGCTGCTGCTTGGTCTCCAGATGGCAAGCGAATTGCCTTCACTTCAGGCAGAGATGGTGATTTTGAAATCTATGTGATGGATGCCGATGGCTCCGATACCATTCAACTCACTCACAATCTATTCGCATTTGATGATCGGGCTGCTTGGTCTCCAGATGGGACGAAAATCGCTTTCACTTCTGACCGAGAGGGTGAGGATGACATCTATGTGATGGATGACGACGGCTCCAATCCTGTCAATCTCACCAAAAATCAGGCTGGAAGCAATAGGAGTCCTGCTTGGCAACCGATACCCTTAGCGGTTTCACCACAAGAAAAGTTGGTGACGCTGTGGGGAAATCTCAAAAGCAAGCAGTAACCGTATAGAGACCAACTTGGAAATCGTCGTTACCAGAGAAGCGGTGTAACCCTCAAAATACACCTGTCGCTGAAATTTAGGCGATGCCAAAATGGTCAGACCCAGGCATGAGATGTTCTCTGGCAACATCTGCGTTGATTTCAACACCCAGTCCCGGCTGCTCTGGCACCACAAATACACTATCCTGCATGAGTGGTTCATTGGAAATTGCGAGATCCCATCGCCACTCAACTTGATCGGCGTGATATGGGAGTTCCATGACGATGAAATTCCGTACGGCGGCGCAAACATGTGCTGTTGCTGTCATTCCGATTGGCGATGTGATGTTGTGCGCGGCAAATGGGATGTAATAGAGATCTGCCAGATCCGCAATTTTCTTTGCCTCAAGTATCCCGCCTGTTCCAGACACATCGACATGTAGCATATCACAGGCTTGTGCTTGAATCAGCTCTCGGAAGCCATCCCGTCGGAACAGGAATTCACCGGTACAGATCGGAATGGAGGTGGAGGAACTCACCTTTGCCATCGCTTCAACGTTATCATTCGGCACTGGGTCTTCCAAGAACATTAAATCGAAGGGTTCCAAACGTTCGGCAAGTCTCATTGCCGAATGGGTACTGAATAGGCTATGACAGTCAATACTGATGTCGATCTCATCACCAGCGGCTTCTCGTGCGGCGGCGACCAACGATGTCATTTTCTGTAACTCTGCTGTACTGAGTTCCCGATTGACTGCATCCTGCTTGAGTTCGTTTGCGGAGTTATCAATATCGAATTTGATGGCTTGGTAGCCGTCTGCAACGCCTTCCTTGGCGCGTTGTGCCCAGCCTTCAGGTGTGTTTCCTTTTCCGTGTCCGACATCGGCATAGAGTCGGATACGGTCCCGATATTTTCCACCTAACAGTTGATAGACCGGCACGCCAAGACTTTTTCCAAGCAGATCCCACAGTGCTGTTTCTATCCCACCGATAGCCGATAAACCCATTGCGTATCGGTTGCTCGCTGCACCAATCATTCGATGGTAGAGGGGTTCTATATTTCTCGGATCTGCGCCGACGAGCGTCCTCTTGAATTGCAGGATAATTTCGGCGATTCCCGCCCCAGGATGTGCCTCACCTATCCCTGTCAATCCTTCGTCGGTTTCAATCTGGACGTAGTTCCACTGTTTGTAGCCTTTTAACGTCATCGCTTTTACATCAGTAATTTTCATGTTGTCTCCGTCGTGTATGAAATCGGTTGAAAAATGAATAGGTGTTACAGGTAGAATCCAAAGAAATTTGATATTATCTTCGCTTCAAGAGATCGTCCAAAGGGAGGTACTCGCTATCTTGAGGTAGCTCCGAAACAATAGTATGCCCGCTCCGTTTGAAGAGTTTATACGCTTTTGCAGTCGGCGTAGAGGTAAGCACGCGGTAACGGTTTCCAACAATTTCGATCGCTGCATTATTGTCACAAGCAATTCCGATGCCACCGCGTTTCTCAATCATCTTTGAGAAGGCAACTTCCCGCTTCTCGCTGTGGTAATGCGGACAATATACAGCATTGATGAATCCCAATCCACTCACACGGATGTAGTCCCACTCTGCATTGTCGGAGAAAGAGCGAGAATCACTGCAACCGTATTTGAACCAGCAGATTGCCCCCGCGCTAAGACCCGACAGGACAATACCACGTGACGCAGCTTCCGCTAACACCGTATCCAACCCTAACCTCCGCCATATTTTCATCATCCTGTAGGTATTTCCACCACCGACATAAATTAGATCTGAATCCAATACCAACGTTGCCATCTTCTCAAACGCGGGAGGACTTTGAATTAGGTTGAGGGTGCGCGTTTGGCACCCGAAGTGATTGCCGTAACACGTCTCGAAAGTATCCATGTATCCATCGGCATCGCCGCTGGCAGTTGGAATAAAGAGTGCCTTTGGTCGTGTTTCGCCGGTCAACTCAATGATACGTTTGTCGATATCGGCGGTTTCCAGCATTTTAAGTTCTCCACCACCGATTGCGACAATCTTCCGTGTCGTTTTCATCAGACTATCTCCGAAATGGTTCCTACGTGTGTTAGTTAGGAAAGCAGGGTCATTCAATTTTAAGATTTTTCATTTTATGAGATTAACTGCGCGTATAGGTTTTGCTGCGAAAAGTTGGAGTGCGTCGGTGATTTTTGTATGTCCTGTGAATCGTAAAACAGAGAGTGCGGT
>Ga0209543_1000156_pt1 | contig 99476 bp, 83 predicted proteins | sample MesohylFT_FD_187296 | JGI IMG/M metagenome (GOLD analysis project Ga0209543, IMG submission 187296) | Host-associated microbial community of the marine sponge Aplysina aerophoba from Gulf of Piran - sponge mesohyl, lysed by freeze-thaw... | ecosystem: Host-associated > Porifera > Sponge >... | reverse complement strand
AATATCGAGTTGATTTTTGGGGTATGCCTATGCTATACTTGTGAAACACGCCTTTTATAAGGAGTTAGAAAACATGGCACAGACAACGGCTGAATTTCTTATAGAACAAGGTATGCAACTCGGGGTTGAACAAGGTAAAACAGAAGGTAAACAGGATGCAGTCCTCAAACTCCTACATCTCCGATTTCAGCACGTGCCAGAAACGCTCTCCCGCGAAATCAGCAATATCCACAACCACACGCGCTTGGATATTCTCTTAGAGCAAGCGATGACGGTAGAAAGTTTAGATGAGATAGATACGCATTTCTCCTGAAAGTTTCGCTGATAAAGGGGCTTTCAGGTGGTAAAATACCCAAACACCGCAAATCGCCGCCTTCCTCGACCGCAAAACCAAACGGATTGACGACCTAATCACCACAGAACATCGAAAATCGAACGCCTCAAAGAATACCGTCAATCCCTCATCTCCGAAGCGGTGACCGGCAAAATTAATGTCCGAAACGAGGTGGAGACCTGTGCCGAGATATACAGAGACAGACTTTGTGGAGGAGAGCGATAACAAAGAGGTGAACATGAGAAGTTTTGGAACATACGGACGTGTATATCCTGACCAGCATTATGCTGTGCCTCGCACTGCGGAGATTGCCGATTTTATTAATCGCCTCAAAGCAGGTAGGTATGTTGTGCTCTTCGCACCCCGCCAGACCGGTAAAACGACTTTCTTTCGATTCGCAATGGATGTGCTCACAACGGAAGATCCAACCTATTTCCCTATTCAGTTAGATTTCCAAACAATGCGGAATCTAACGTCTTCTACTTTCTACGATAGACTCTATCAACTGATCCGAATCCAAATTGAAAGTGTTTTTCAAAAACAGGGGGGCACGCCGTCTGAAGAGCTCATCCAGTTTTTAGAGAATACAACGCTAACTGATGATTTTTCAATGGTCATGTTCTTTAGACAACTGTCCACCTTGCTGGATAGTCATTCACACAAGAATGTCCCGCCTTTCAAGAAGGTTGTCCTCTTGATTGACGAATTTGATGGGATTCCGCAAGCCGTCCTCAGCGATTTTCTATATACCCTTCGTCAGATTTATCTCTCTGATGAGATGCGATGTCCGCACAGTGTCGGGATCGTGGGGGTCAGGAGCATTGCACAACTCGACTATGATAGGTCGGTCTCGCCGTTCAATATCCAAGATGAATTTCATTTGCCGAATTTCAGCCTGGAGCAAGTGACTGCGTTGTTTTCGCAGTATACGCAGGAAGTCGGGCAGCCCTTCACGCCAGAAGTCATTGCGGCGATCCGCAAACAGACTGCAGGACAGCCGTTCTTGGTGAACCGCTTCGCACAGATACTGACGGAGGAATTAGATATTCCCAAAACGGAGGCACTCACCATGGCACACTTTGCGAAGGCACATGCACAACTCCTTGAAGAAAATAATACCAATCTTACACACCTCGTTACGAATGTCCGCAGAGATCGTCGCTTTGCAACCCTTCTCATGCAAATTACGGCATCTGAAGAAGGCGTGCCCTTCAATATCCGAGATGAACGGATCAGCGAACTCGTGACGTATGGGGTGATTGTCAAAGGGGTTGACAATCTCTGCGAAATCTTGAATCCTATCTATCTCTATTGTATCATACAAACTTTCAAACCGCTGATAAACGGATTGGAACACCAATACCTCTCTGAAGACACCGATAGCGGTTTTCGAGATTATCTCACACCTACTGGACACATTGATATCATTCCATTACTTGATAACTTTCGGGATTTCATCGGACGTGCGGGCTTCCAGATTTTACAGGTGCCAGATACGCCGCAGGAGTCGGTCGGACGGTATCTCTTGTTTGCCTATCTGGACCAATTCGTCAGGATTATAGGAGCCGTGATGCACATTGAAGTGCAGACCGGACGCGGGCGATTGGATATGCTTATCACACACAATCAACGCAAATACATTGTTGAGACGAAGGTGTGGAGAGGACGCAGTTACTATGCATCAGGGAAAAGACAGCTCGCCGCGTATCTTAAATTAGAAGGCGTAGCGGAGGGATATTATATTGTGTTCGATCATCGAAGGACACCAGAACCGCGTGTGGAAATTGAAACGGTTGATGGTGTGAGGATTCGGAGTTACGTGATTCCTGTGATACAGGAACAACCCTCATCTATTTAACGAGGTGTAGACCCGTGCCGACGTATACAGAACAGAACTTTGAAGACCACATCGAACAACACCTGAATCGGTCGGGCTACGAGTCGTTACAATCTGCTGACTACGATAAATCCCTCTGTCTGATACCCGATGAGACGTTGCAGTTTATTCAGAACACACAACCGGACGTGTATCAGCGACTGGAACGCCAGTATGGCGCGGAGACCCCTGTTAAACTCCTCGACCGTCTGAGCAAACAAATTGCGAGTCGTGGCGCTTTGGACGTGTTGCGGAAAGGCGTTAAAGATAGGGGTTGCGATTTTAAACTCACCTACTTCCATCCATCGAGTGGTATGAACCCGGACCATCAAACGCTCTACGCGCAGAACCGATTCTCCCTCATTCGGCAACTGCATTATTCACAACGAAACGAGAACTCGCTCGATATGACCCTGTTCCTCAACGGGTTGCCGTTGGTGACAATGGAACTGAAGAACAGCCTCACCGGTCAGGTGGTGACGGATGCGGAAAAACAGTACCGAACAGATCGGGATCCGAGAGAACAGTTGTTCTATTTCAAGCGGTGTCTGGTGCATTTCGCCGTCGGCAACGAGAAGGTCTCGATGACAACCCACTTACAGAGAGACAAGACACGCTTCTTTCCGTTCAACAAGGACATCGAAAACCCCGTGAACCCGAACGGACACAAGACCGCCTATCTCTGGGAGGACATCCTACACCCCGATAACCTGATTGAGTTAATCGACAACTTTATCCATGAGCAGGAGACCACAGAAAAGGTCTACGATCCCAAAATTAAAATGGTGAAAGATGTGAAGCACCGCGTGCTCGTTTTCCCGCGCTACCATCAGCTGGATGTGATTCGTAAATTGCAAGAGGCTATCCTGAAAGATGGTGCTGGGCATAACTACCTCATCCAACACACAACAGGGAGCGGCAAATCGAACTCCATCGCGTGGTTGGCGCATCTGCTGACGCATCTTTTCAGCTCCTCGACAGATACAAATCGGATCTTCGACTCCATCATCGTTGTGACGGATCGGCGCGTGCTTGACAAGCAACTGCAGGACACAATCAGGCAGGTGGAACAGGTCGAAGGTGTGGTGCATGCCGTTGAGAAAACTTCAGCACAACTCAGAGAGTTCCTCGAATCCGGTAAGGACATCATCATCTCGACGATTCAGAAGTTCAGTGTGATTGCCGAGGAGATTGGCAAACTTAAAGGCAAGCACTTCGCCGTGATTATTGATGAAGCGCACTCTTCACAGAGCGGTGAGTCGGCGAGAAACCTCAGAACCTCGCTCTCGAAAGGGATTGCGGAAACGGTAGAGGAAGATGACCCCGACGAAGTATCGGATATAGACGCTCGGATTATTGAGGAGATGGAACAGCGCAGAATGCAGGATCATATCTCCTATTTCGGTTTCAGTGGCACACCGAAAAACAAGACCTTAGAACTCTTCGGACGAAAGAAGAAAGACGGAACATTTGTCCCATCCCACGTCTATTCCATGCGCCAGAGTATCAGCGAAGGCTTTACACTCGATGTGCTACAGAACTACACCACCTTTAAGAGGTATTTTGAACTCGTCAAAAGTGTCCCAGAGGATGAAGAGTACGAGAAGGCGCGGACGCTCCGGACACTCACCAATTACGTTGATCTGCAACCCCACAGCATTGAGACCAAGACCCGGATTATGTTGGAACACTTCACGGCACACACCGCAAAGACAATCGGTGGCAGAGGGCGAGCGATGTTGGTTACGCCGTCCCGACTGCACTGCGTCAAATACAAGCAGGAATTCGATAGACAGATGAAGGAGATGGGGCTTTCCTACGGGTGTCTCGTAGCGTTCAGTGGCACTGTCCACGACACCGACAACGGGCAAGACTACACGGAGGACGGGATGAATAACCTACCGCCGAGTGCCGCTATTGCAGACACCTTCAAGGATCCTCAGTATCGTATCCTAATTGTCGCAAACAAGTTCCAGACGGGTTTCGATGAGCCGCTACTCCAGACGATGTATGTCGATAAGCGTCTCGACGGGCTGCAATGTGTTCAAACCTTGAGTCGCCTGAACCGTGTTACCGCAGGTAAAACCGATACGTTGGTGCTCGACTTTGTGAATGAACCCGAGCAGATACAGGAAGCGTTTCAGCAATACTATCAAACCACGAAACTCGCCGAAGGGACCGACCCGAATCAGTTGTATGACCTACAGCACCAGTTGGAAGGGTTTGACTGCTACGATGAGGAGACGATCGAGGAATTCTGCAATATCTTTTATGATACGAATAAACCTGACGAACTGCTACAAGGCATTCTTGATGGCGTTGTTGAGCGATGGAGAGAACTTGAAACAGAGGACAGGGAGGCGTTTCGTTCTACCTTGCAGAGTTACATTCGACTCTACGGATACATCTCACAGTTGATTACCTTCACCGATGTGGCGTTGGAAAAGTTGTACGTTTTCGGTCGTAGTTTAAACAAGAAGCTGCCGAAACGGGAACACCCCGACCTGCAAGATGTACTCGCGTCTGTTGATTTGGATTCATTCCGTGTGCAGAGAACGCATGAGAGTCTACAACTCTCCCTTGATGCACAGGATAGCGAGGTCGAAGGGATCGGCAGCGATGTCGCGGTCATCAGGGATCCTGAGCAAGATTTCCTCTCCAATATCATTGACGTGCTGAACAGTGCCTATCAGACGGAGTTCACATCCGACGATAAGGTTGACCTTGCGACCATGCACCAGAAAATGCACGAAAACGACGAACTTCGGCAGGTAATTGAAGGTGATAATTCGGAGAGCAACAAACGGTATAAGTTTGATGAAGTGTTCGATCAGATTTTATTGGGTCTTGTCAATAGCAGATTAGATCTCTATAAGAAATTATCACAACCGCAGATCAATGCAGATCTCAAACGTCCCCTCTATCGGGCGTATCTGGAGCAATCGTCCTCTACTATGTAAAGGCGCGATGAGTGGTGGTCGAGGTCAGATGTGTCTGTGAACGCCGTGTACGGTAACAAGTTTCCGTATGGAATCAACTTGTAGCATAAACTTCCCAGACTGCGTCCTCTTTGTAGCGTAGACTGTGAGTCTGCGTTCCCATCATCCGCGAAATCCGCAGAATCCGCGCAAATCCGCGATTTGCGGCGTACTCGCCCAAATGCGACGTGCATTCAGACAATTACCCAATCCCGCAAATCCTAAAACCCTGTTCCCTGATAAGGGGCGGGGAATGCCATACGGAGGACCTTCATACCCGGGGAAGTCCATACGGACTTCATACCGTTGATTCTGATTCTTAGGCAGGTTGCTGACCGCCGACCGCTGATTGCTGATTGCTGACTGCGGATCGCTGATAACTTTCCATCTTTCCCTTGACTGTTTTTACCAAATGCCCTATGATTGTAGACGTTTATTGTAGTTTACATCCTAAAATGTCATAGGACCTACGCACGCGCGCTTTTGTAGCACAAACTGTTAGTTTGTGTCCGTATCCGTATTAGTTTTTTAGCCGCTCAGAGTCTAACAGATCGGATTACAGTCCAAACTGCGTAAGTCCTGTATCGAAGAAAAAAAAGGAGAAATCTTCATGCAAGACCTCCAGGACTTGATAACACAGCAACCCTACACGAATCTCATCACCCCGAAGCGGATTGTGTATGTAATCCTCGGTGTGATCGTCTTAGGGTGTTTAGCGACGAGTTTTTATACCGTTGAGGCAGACGAAATCGCGGTCGTGCTGATGTTCGGTAAATCCGTCCGACAAGCCGAACCCGGACTCCACTTCAAGTTACCCCTCGGCATTGAGAGAGCCATTAATGTTCCCGTCCGAAAGGTCTTCAAAGAGGAATTCGGTTTTCGGACGATCAGAGCCGGCGTTCGGACGCAGTATGACACCCGTGATTACGCCGATGAATCCTTGCTACTAACGGGTGACCTGAGCATCGCCGATGTCGAATGGGTGGTTCAGTATAAAATCAAAGACCCGCAAAGTTTCCTATTCTTTGTGCGGAATCCGCAGCGGGCTTTGCGCGACCTTTCGGAAGCCGTGATGAGTCGGATTGTAGGCGATCGGACTGTCACCGAAGTGTTGACTGTCGGTCGTATTGAAATCGCGGCAGAAGTTGAAGAACATCTTCAGCGATTGCTGGATCTCTACCAAACCGGATTAGATGTGGCATCCGTGACCTTGCAGGATGTGAATCCACCGGAAGCAGTGAAGTCCGCTTTTAATGCCGTTAACGAGGCGAAACAAGAGAAAGAGCGGTTAATCAACGAGGCGTGGCGCGATTACAACCAATCCGTTCCAAAAGCCAAGGGCGTGGCAGCACAGCGAATTTCCGAAGCACAAGGGTACGCCCTGAAGCGGGTGAACGAAGCGCAGGGCGATGCCGATCGGTTCAAGTCGATTCGCTCAGAATATCAGAAGGCGAAAGAGGTTACCCGGCGCCGACTCTATCTCGAAGCCATGCGAGAAGTCTTGCCACAGGTGAAAGAAATTTATGTCATTGATGGTAACGCCAACGCACCTATCCCAATCCTGCAACTCAAAGAATAGCGCGCCTACAAAAGGAGTGTTCCAATGAATTGGAAAAAGATTATTATACCCTTAATTGTCATTGTAGTTATAGTGTTGCCAGTTGTAGCGGGTGTGTTCTATACCGTCTATGAAGGTGAACAGGTCGTCATTACCGAGTTCGGTCGTCCTGTTGGGCAACCGATCATCACCCCTGGGTTGAAAATAAAAACACCCTTTATTCAGCAGGTACACCGCTTTGAAAAGCGCGTGCTTGAATGGGACGGCTCCCCGAACCAGATCCCGACAAAGGACAAGAGATTCATCTGGTTGGATACGACCGCTCGGTGGCGTATTAAAGACGCTCTCAAATTCTATCAAGCACTCGGAACCGAACAGTTCGCGCAATCTCGTTTAGATGACATTATCGATTCCGCAGCGCGGGATTTAGTGACGGCGCAGTTACTGATTGAAGTCGTGCGGGATTCAAATCGGGTCTTAAGTCTGGATCTCGCAGTCCTTGAAGATGAAGAAGGGCAATCCAGCGAGCCGTTGGAGGAGATTCAGATTGGCAGGGAACGGATTACACGGATGATCCTTGAGAAGGTCCAAGAGACCGTTCCACAATTCGGCATTGAACTCGTCGATGTCCAGATAAAACGGATTAACTATGTAGACGAGGTCCGAAAGAAAGTCTTTGACCAAATGATTTCGGAACGGCAACGGATCTCTGAGAAGTACAAATCGGAGGGAGCAGGCGAAGCCGCTGACATCATGGGGCAGAAGCAGAAGGAGTTAGAGCGAATCCAATCTGAAGCGTATAAAGAAGCCGAGCAGCTTAAAGGCGAAGCCGATGCGCAAGCCATTCAGATTTACGCCGAAGCGCACGGTCAAGACCCAGAGTTTTACGCCTTTCTCCAGACCCTTGAAACCTATCGCCAGACGACCAGCGAGAGCACAAAGCTCATCTTAACAACGGATAGCGACCTCTATCGGTATCTCAAAAGCAGTGAAGTCCACAGGCGTTGAGCCTTGCTGATATAACGTGAGTGTCGTATTTGTAGCGCAAACTGTTAGTTTGCGGCACCGGTCTCACTGTAGCGCAAACTGTTAGTTTGCGGCACGCGGAGGTTAAAACATGAGACGAATTCGTTATTGCGTCGCCATGAGCCTCGACGGCTACATCGCTGGACCCGACGGGGAGTTCGACTGGATTGTCATGGATCCCGATATCGACTTCGCCGCGATGTCCGAGCAGTTCGATACCTATTTGCTGGGTCGGCGAACGTTTGAGGTCACGAGCGGTCATGAACAGGCGGCGATGCCCGACGGAGAAACGTTCGTGATCTCGCGGACGCTACAACAGAGCGACCACGAGGATGTCACAATCGTCGGTGAGAATTGGAGACAGGTGTTGCAGTCGCTCCGTGAGGAGGAGGGAAAGGACATCTGGCTGTTCGGTGGAGGGTCCCTATTTCGGAGTCTCGCCGAAGAGGGATTCGTTGATACGGTGGAGGTCGCCATCATCCCAATTGTGCTCGGTGGCGGGACTCCGCTCATTGAGGAACCCTCCGAGCGGATCCAACTGACGTTAAAAGATCACACGGTGTATGAGAAAACAGGCACCGTTGGGTTAGTCTACACCGTGAACAAGCCAAGTCAACCGTGAGGAACCTCGCCTACCGTAACCTCTTTGTAGCATAAACTTTTAGTTTGTGCCGGCGTGAATGCCCTGAGCGGCATCCCTTCTGCTTGAGAACGTTCAGTTAATAATTGTAAAATCTACTATAAATGGGCAGGGAGTCTCGGGGTTGATAAAACGCCTATGTAGCGCAAACTGTTAGTTTACGTAGTGAGTAGCACAAACTATGGTGAATCGAACAAATAAATGTGTCTCTTTGTAGCATAAACTTTTAGTTTGTGCGCTCGTAAATGCCCTGATCGGCATCCCTTCTGTTTGAGAACGTTCAGTTAATTGTAAAATCCACTATAAATGGGCAGGGAGTCTCGGATTTGATAAAACGCCTATGTATCGCAAACTGTTAGTTTGCGTAGTGAGTAGCACAAACTCTGGTGAATCGAAAAAATACATGTGTCTCTTTGTAGCATAAACTTTTAGTTTGTGCCGGCGTGAATCCCCTGAGCGGCATCCGTTCTGCTTGAGAACGTTCAGTTGATTCTAAAATCCACCATAACCTCTTTGTAGCATAAACTTTTAGTTTGTGCGATCGTAAATCCCCTGATCGGCATCCCTTCTGTTTGAGAACGTTCAGTTAATTGTAAAATCCACCATAAATGGGCAGGGAGTCTCGTAGTTGATAAAACGCCTATGTATCGCAAACTGTTAGTTTGCGTAGTGAGTAGCACAAACTCTGGTGAATCGAAAAAATACATGTGTCTCTTTGTAGCATAAACTTTTAGTTTGTGCGATCGTGAATCCCCTGATCGGCATCCCTTCTGTTTGAGAATGTTCAGACCCGGTAGGGTCTTTCACGTAACCGCACCGGGCATCGTTAGGAAATTATCTGACAATCGTCCAAACGTTAGGAATTATAGTAAGCCAAAAAATAAGTGGATTGAACGACTCGCGAAACTCAACACAACACGACTCCCAACGGAAGCCAACCTCTCCAGCAACAGGAGATTTTGGTGGAGAAAACACGATATGAAACGCTTGAGACCCTTTCATCTGCTCTTTGCACTTGTGGTGATGTGCGGTCTATTTTTCAGCCGCACCCCCGCAACGCACGGATTCATAGTACGTACGTCCACAACCACGAATAGGTTGATTGACGTAATAGATAAACCGCAGTGGCGGATCGGGTACAATTTCACCGTCGGTTGTCCCGCGGCATTCCGTAAAACAGAGGCGGAATTGAAGGAGATGATTCTAAAATCCGCGCAAGTGTGGTTGGAGCCGCTGCGCAAGCGTTACCCGGAGAGACAATTTACGGACGATTTCCTTTTGGTCCGGATGCCAGATGTTGAGGTGTGTAAGAGCGAGGTATTCCACAATTTGATCGACGAGGTGGATCTACGTGTCGTTTTCGAATGTAGGGATGACTTTGCTCGATCTTTCTTTGTGGCTGCAGCCAAAGAGAACAAAGCTGTTCCTGGGGTATGCATGAGTGAAGGAAAAGACGGAGGTGCGAGACGCCATATTTTTCCGATTCTCGTCCACGAGGTAGGACACGCTTTCGGGATGCACGATACCTATGTAACACTGTCGCCAAATCAGCGCAACACGGGTGGACTTGCTCGGACCGCGGGCAGACAGCCGTCTTCGGTCATGGCTAGCATGGTCTGTTTTGAGCGTCCGGACCAAATCGCTGAGGATGACAAGAACGGCATTATTTGGCTCTACAAGTGGTTGTATGAAGATCAGCCCGAAAAGGACTGTTTCTTTCCCGATTACCATTTCGTTCGTGGTCCGTCCGGTGGATGCGAGCCAAAGTATCCGCTAATTTTTGAGGCGAAGCACGGGCACTTTGCCATTGTGGAAATGATACTCCGAGATGATCCGACGCTCGATCTCAACGCACGGGATTCCAGCGGTTTTACGGCACTGCATCATGCCGTGCAGCGACTGGATGCCAAGATGGTGGAATTGCTCTTGGCGAAACCGGGTATCAAAGTCAACCTCCTCAATACGCACTCCCGCACTCCCGCACAACTCGCACTGGCACTCCATCAGAGGCACCTCGTCAAGATGATCAATGCGCATCCGAGCAGCAAGTTGCCCCCGATAGCGTGGGACATCGCACCCAAAGGGAAGCTAACAACCACATGGGGACACCTCAAAAAGCAATACTAAGCGCGAATGTGGCGTGCCTACCGACTGTACCGAAAACTTTGAGGGGTGCGGAATAATGATAGCGCTGCACAAACTAAAAGTTTATGCGACAAAGAGGTGTGTTTTTTAGAGTCAGCGGATTAGGATAACGCTGCACAAACTGAAAGTTTATGCTACAATAGATTTCCGCCGTAAATGTTTAAGTCGAATGCCTGTTAAAAACGTGAGTTTGATAAATATTTAGGGTAGACGCATTTCCTCTTAAAGTCCCCCTGATAAGGGGGATTTAGGGGGTTAACTCCGTAAAAATCACCTTTTTTGGGGTGGATATATTGCTTTTTTGCTCAATTTGCGTCCACCTTCGCTTCTAATATTTTTTTTCAAACTGGCGTTGTTAAAAAGGTTCCGGTATCTATAAATTTGACGGACGGGTAATGAATTACCCTACTACAAAACAATGGAATCTCACCAAGAGAGGAGGCATTTTGTTATCTGTTGTTCGCTGAGATGTCTATCTGTTTTCACAATTGCGATAATACTTCAATACGAAAGGTTTCACCTCCGACAACTGATAGCTGACAACTATTTTCCGTGAAGCGTCAACTCTCTCCTCTCAGTTTAAAAGCCGTTTGCATCGGACTCCTGCTGATTCCAGCGAATGCGATGTGGCAGATGATGGGGCTACGCTGGGACATCGCACACATGTCGATGATCTCACTGCTCTATAACACAATCACGCTCCTGTTCGTGCTGACGATCATCAACCGCTTCGCGAAAAAAGTCTCACCGCAACTCTCCCTCTCCACTGCCGAACTCCTGACGATCTATGTGATGTTGTGCCTCTCGACGGCTATCGGTGGACACATGTGCGTGCAGATCCTCCTCCCGATTATCAGTTACGCATTCGCCTATGCATCGCCGGAGAACGATTGGCAGTCCCTGTTTTGGCACTATATCCCGTCATGGTCATCCGTCAACGATAAGCGAGGACTCGCAAACTTTTTCGATGGTGGCTCCACGTTCTACCCGCACCTTGAGGCATGGAGCACCCCGTTGTTATGGTGGGGACTCTTCCTCGCCGCACTCTTCTCGGTGATGCTCAGCATCAACTTCATCTTCCGAAGGCAGTGGACGGAGAATGAGAAGTTGAGTTATCCACTGATCCAATTGCCGTTGGCTATGGCGAATCCGAGGAGCGGGTTCTTCCGTAGCAAGGCGATGTGGATCGGGTTCGGAGTTGCGGCTGCTATCGATCTCCTCAACGGGGTGAATTACCTGTTCCCGCAAGTGCCGCGACTCAGCGGTATCCGCGCGTATGACATCGCCGATTTCTTTACCGTCCGCCCATGGAACGCCATTACGTGGTTCCCAATTGGCATTTATCCGTTCGCCGTTGGATTGGCGTTTTTTATGCCGTTGGAGTTGTCCTTTTCCTGTTGGTTCTTTTACTTGTATTGGCAGGCGTTCCGCGTATTGGGAAGTGCCGTCGGATTGACGGCACCCTTTCCGTATGCCGAGGAGCAGTCTTTCGGAGCATATATCGGTATCGGTCTGGTTGCGGTATGGAGTGCGCGTCGATACTTAACCCAAGTGATCCGTAGTCTGTTTGGCGCGCGATCTACACTTGATGACGGAGATGAACCGATCTCTTACCGTGCCGCGGTGGCATGGATGTTGCTGAGTATGGTATTCCTTGTTGTTTTCTGTTACAAACTGGGGATGTCGTTATGGGTCATTGCGACCTTTTTTGGATTGTTCTTCGGGTTAGCAACGGGGATTACGCGGATGCGTGCCGAACTCGGATCACCCGTTCACGACCAGCACTATGCCGGTCCCGACAGGATGATGTATTCGGTCTTCGGCGCGAAACGGCTCGGTGCGAGTAATCTGACCGGGTTGGCGTATCTCTACTTTTTCAATCGTGCTTACGATTGCCTGTTGATGCCGCACCATCTTGAGGGATTGAAGATAGCCGAGCGTGCTGACATCGAAAATAAAACCTTCGCGAAGGCGGTCATCATCGCTATCGGTGTGAGTATCGTCGCGACGATCTGGGCATATCTACACGTCTCATATCAGGACGGGGTCTATACGGCATGGGCGGGTAGAGAGACTTTCAGTCGGCTCGGTAGACGACTCGTCCAACCCGCGGGTCCCGATACCGCAGTGCTGAGCGCAGTCAGTGTCGGGACAGTTATGGCGATTCTCTTGGCTTTTTTCCGTAGTCGGTGGATGTGGATGCCGTTCCATCCAGCGGGTTACGCCGTTACCAGCACCTTCACGATGAATTTCTTCTGGTTTTCGCTCCTTGTGAGTTTCATCCTGAAATGGATTATTACCAGACATGGCGGCATCGGCGGTTTTCGGAGGGCGGCACCCTTCTTCCTCGGTCTCGTGTTGGGTGAATTCGTCGTGACGACCTTCTGGGGCACCGTGGCGATTCTGTTCCGGGTGCAGACCTACATTACGATTAATTTGTAGAGAATGGCTTATGTGAGTAATCGCACCCCGTATGAAGTTTAAGTATTTAATCGGGTAATTTCTGAACGGGTTATAAATGGCAAAGGGACAAGCAAAACTGTTCGTAGTAGTGCGATTCATCGCACGTCGTGTTATCCAAGATTACCCAATTTATTTGTTAAACCTCATTGGGGGTGCTATGTCTATAGCAAATAGCTTATGTGAGTAATCGCACCCCGTAGGGGTGGTATGTCTATAGCAAATGGCTTGCGTTATTATAGGGCTTGGAGGTGATATGAAAGTCTTGGTCGGTTCCGAAAATCCAGTAAAAATTCAGAGCGTGCAGGACGGTTTTCTAACATTTTTTGATCAGATAGAGGTCGAAGGTATACACGTTGATACAGGTGTTGCCGAGCAACCTGTTAATGATGCGGTATTTGAAGGTGCCAAACATCGCGCCGAGAACATCAAGCGAATAAACGATCAACAGAACCTCGGCGCGACATTTTTTGTCGGCATTGAGGGTGGCGTTTTTCAATTGCAGGAGAGGTGGTTCTGTTTGAATGTCGTTTATATTTTAGACCACCACAATCGAGACAGTTTTGCCACAACAGGACTTTATGAATTACCGAGTGCGATATCGGAAGACCTTCTGATCGAAAAAGGATTAGGACGCGCCATGGGTGAACTTGCCAATGATACCTACGCCGCTCGCGAACACGGCACCGTTGGGTTTTTGACAAATGGTAAGATGGATAGGTTCCAAAATCAGGTCCAAGGCATAACTTTAGCATTAATCCCTTTTGTGAATGACACGCTTTACTTTCCTGCTTCCTAATGGACAACACAGAAAATAGATCGGGTCGAGCAAAGACAGAGATTCATCTTGTTTATAGGGAGTGTTTCGGTTTTCGACGACCTATCCGTGTAGATAGATTTAGCGAAACCCAACAATCCAAATGCTGTCGATGTAATAAGATGTTGGGTTTCTTTTTAAAAGTAGTAGGCACACTCCGTGTGCCGTTCACTCCATATCCAATCGTTAACCGCTAACCGCTGATGGTTGACCACCGACCGCTGACCGCTGACTGCCATATATTCAATCTATTTCCCATTCCTCCAAACCGATGGGGACAGGATCGGGACGTTCCGTCGTGCTTTCGATGACGACATGCTCACCCGTTTCCGAGGATTTATCAAACGCGAGCATCACCTCAAGCACATGATATGCCAACGCACCGTTTGCACGATGCATGCGTCCTGAATGGATAGCGGACACCATGTCGATAACCCCAATCATCCGAGCGTTATTCGGGAACGAGATCTCCTCTTCTTCCCAATCGCCGCCTGCTGGACAGACGTTGACGGGACCGCCGAATCCGTTCGGATCAGGAACCGTCATTGATCCAGTTTCGCCGTAGATTTCGATGCAGGGGAGGCTCTGTCGCCACATATCAAAACTCATGATTGCCGTGACAATCGTCCCATTTTCAAACTCCATCGTGCCTGTAAGATGCGTTGTGATATGGACAGGGATTTTCATGCCATCCAACGCTTGGCTCGTTGCGACGCGTTCTTCAAACCCCTTGCCTGTAATCGCGGCGACGCGCTTGACGGGACCGAGCAAGTTGACGAGTGCGGTCACATAATAAGGTCCCATATCCAGCATCGGTCCGCCACCGATGTCGTAAAAGAATGCGGGGTTTGGGTGCCAGCCTTCGGGCCCGTGTCCGCACATAAAGGCGGTGCCAGCGATAGGTCTCCCAATCTTCCCTGAATCTAATGTTTGCCGAGAAGTCTGGATACCCGCGCCCAGGAAGGTATCAGGTGCCGATCCGACACGGAGTCCTTTTTCAGCGGCGGTATCAATCAGTTGCTTTCCGCTTTCGGTGTCCACGCCGAGCGGTTTTTCGCTGTAGACGTGTTTACCTGCCTCCAATACCTGCAGACCCACATCCACGTGTGCGCGCGGAATCGTAAGATTCACGACAAGTTCTATCTCATCGTCTGCGAGCAATTCTTCGGCGGTACATGCCTCACAGTTATATTTTTCGGCTTGTGCCTGTGCGGATTCCATTCGGAGGTCCGCACAGGCTTTGATTTCTAAGATGTCAGTTTTTCGCGCCCCTTCAAAATAGGCACCACTGATGACACCACAACCGATAATTCCAATTTTCATGTTTTGATTTTCTCTTTCAGATAAGGGTAACAAAATTAATTCGGTGGTTTGAATCGTGTAAAAGGCTGCCTGCACTGATCGCTGACCGCCGTATACTCAATCGATTTCCCATTCCTGTAAACCGAGTGGCACAGGATCGGGACGTTCCGTCGTGCTTTCGATGACGACGTGTTCACCCGTTTCCGAGGATTTATCAAAGGCGCACATCACCTCAAGCACATGATACGCCAAGGCACCATTTGCACGATGCATGCGTCCTGAACCGATAGCCGACACCATGTCAATCACGCCGATCATCCGAGCATTATTCGGGAGAACGATTTCCTGTTCTTCCCAATCGCCACCCGCGGGGCAGACATTTACGGGACCGCCAAACCCATTCGGATCGGGAACCGTCATTGAGCCGGTTTCACCGTAGATTTCGATGCACGGAAGACTGTGCCGCCACATGTCGAAACTCATAATCATTGTGATGATCGCACCGTTCTGGAATTCGATCGAGCCGGTGAGGTGAGTTGTAATTTTGACAGGGATTCGCAAACCGCGCACGGCTTGACTCGTCGCGACACGTTCTTCAAAGGCTTTCGTCGTAATCGCGGCAACGCGTTTGACGGGACCAAGGATATTGACGAGTGCAGTTACGTAATAAGGTCCCATGTCGAGCATCGGACCACCACCGAGATCGTAGTAAAAGGCGGGGTTGGGATGCCAACTTTCGTGTCCGTGTCCACACATGAACGCTGTCCCGGCGATAGGTCTCCCAATTTTCCCTGCGTCCAGTGTCCGTCGTGCGGTCTGGACGCCTGCACCGAGAAAAGTATCGGGTGCTGAACCGACACGGAGTCCTTTTTCAGCAGCGCTATCAATCAGTTGTTTCCCACTGTCGGTATCCACACCGAGCGGTTTCTCACTATAGACGTGCTTGCCGGCTTCCAAGACTTGCAGACCGACTTCGACGTGTGCCCGCGGGATGGTGAGGTTCACGACGAGTTCGATCTCATCATCTGCAAGCAATTCATCGACAGTGCATGCGTGGGAGTTATATTTCTCGGCTTGCGCCTGTGCGGATTCCATTCGGAGGTCGGCACAGGCTTTGATTTCTAAAATGTCAGTTTTTCGTGCACCTTCAAAATAGGCACTGCTGATGGTTCCACAACCAATAATTCCAATGTTCATATTTTTAACTATGTGCTCCTGGACTGCCTTTAATCAGCCGCTTCGTTCTTTTCATCGGATGCGACATGGAGTTGGTGACCCTGTTCCTTGAACTCTTCGCTTTTTTCGACCATCCCTTCTGTAAGGGCATCCTCAGCGGTGATACCTTTCGCCTCTGCATATTTACGGACATCTTCCGTAATTTTCATAGAGCAGAAATGCGGACCACACATGGAGCAGAAATGAACGGTTTTTGCCGATTCACTCGGAAGGGTTTCGTCGTGATATTCGCGAGCAGTCTCTGGATCGAGGCTGAGATTGAACTGATCTTCCCAGCGGAACTCAAAACGTGCTTTCGACAACACATTGTCGCGTTCCTGCGCACCCGGATGTCCCTTCGCGAGGTCAGCCGCATGTGCAGCGATCTTATAAGTGATGACACCTTCCTTCACATCGTCTCTGTTCGGGAGTCCGAGGTGTTCCTTCGGGGTCACGTAGCAGAGCATTGCGCATCCGAACCATCCAATCATCGCCGCACCGATACCACTTGTGATGTGATCGTAGCCTGGGGCGACATCGGTCGTCAACGGACCGAGCGTGTAAAATGGTGCCTCGTCGCAATGTTTCAGCTGCAGATCCATGTTCTCTTTAATCATGTGCATTGGGATATGTCCGGGTCCCTCAATCATGACTTGACAATCGTGATCCCAAGCGATTTTCGTCAGTTCACCGAGTGTTTCCAGCTCTGCGAATTGTGCCTCGTCGTTTGCATCGGCGATCGCACCCGGGCGTAAGCCGTCACCAAGGGAGAAGGAGACATCATAAGCACGCATAATCTCACAAATTTCGGAGAAATGGGTGTAGAGGAAGCTCTCCTGATGATGTGAGAGACACCATTTCGCCATAATGCTGCCACCCCGCGAGACGATACCACAGGAGCGATTCGCCGTCAGTGGTATATATGCGAGACGAACGCCTGCATGGATCGTAAAGTAATCGACACCTTGTTCAGCTTGTTCGATAAGTGTGTCGCGATACGCCTCCCAACTGAGTTCTTCCGGTTTACCACCGACCTTCTCCAGTGCCTGATAGATCGGTACTGTCCCGATAGGAACAGGCGAGTTACGAAGGATCCATTCTCGCGTCTCATGGATGTTTTTACCCGTTGAGAGATCCATCACCGTATCGGTTCCCCATTTCGTTGCCCATCGCATCTTTTCGACCTCTTCCTCGATTGAGGAGGCGACAGCAGAGTTACCGATATTCGCATTGATTTTCACAAGGAAGTTTCTACCGATGATCATCGGTTCACTTTCGGGGTGGTTGATGTTCGCAGGGATAATCGCCCGACCGCGCGCCACCTCATCTCGGACGAATTCTGGCGTAATATATTCAGGAATATACGCACCGAACGTCTCACCCGGATGTTGATGGTTCAATCGGTTGCGTGTCCGATAGTCGCCGTCGATAGCCTCGTAGGCTTCCGCTCTACCGAGGTTCTCGCGGATGGCGATATATTCCATCTCAGGTGTCACGATCCCGCGTTTCGCATACGCCATCTGTGTAACAGCTTCACCGTTCTTTGCGCGTAGCGGTTTCCGTTTCAAACCGGGGAAGTTCTTCAGTCCACCTTTTGATTCTGATCGCATACGGGCGTACTGTTCATGCCCTCTCGTGAGATAACCGTTATCCTGTGGCTGGATCTCCCTGCCGTCGTATGTTTCAACATCGCCACGTGCCAGAATCCAGTCTTGCCGAACTGTGGGGATTCCTGATTCCACATCACAGGATTGTGAATCGTCGCCCCACGCACCGCTGGTATCGTAAACGCGTAACGGTTCGTTCTCTTCAACCGTTCCGTCTGCTACGTGTGTCGCGGTGAGCGTGATTTCACGGAAAGGGACGCGGATATCCCACTGTGAATTACCGGAGACGTATACTTTTCTACTACTCGGAAAGAAACCTTCAGTTTTAGAACTCATGAAATTACCTCCAATAGCCTCATCTTCATTCAGTCTGCATTTCTGTTAATTGTCTGTGCCTCTGTTGCCGTCGTTCTACCGTGTCGTTTGCCAAACCGTCCGTAATTATGTTTACAATTCGTCAGTGAACAAGGGTCCCACCGCCGCTGGCGAGGTTTGGAACCTTGCCCTTGCGTTGGTGTATAAGTAATTACGGGTTTTACTATATATTCCGCTTCAGTGAGAAAGGGAACTCTCTATTCCGATTAACATACTAACACAGGTTCTGCATTTTCGCAAGTCGCATGAGAAGGGCGTCAGAGCCATTCAATTGTCACAAACCATTTTTGTGGGAGGGGTTTGTAACCCCGATTCTGGTTTCCGAAAACTAAATAGTCCTGGAAGGGGTGGGTACTTCGATCAAAAAGGGGTTGGCAATTGCCTAAAAGTGTAGTATAATCTGATAGTGAAACCGTCTTGAGCACGACACAAAACTGTCCGGGGGTATTCAGCGTGAAACAGCAGAAGCAGCGGAGGTCCGCGCGTAATTTTACGGTCAGAAAAGGTGGATATATCACCAAATCCCAGCTCGGAAAACGGGGCACGATTCTCTCTGAATCCCAACTCTTTGATTTTGAAGTCAAAAGAAAATTAGGGAGAACGATAGATGGTGTTACCGTGATTACATTAGAGGATTTAAACGCGGTTCGGCTCTTTCGTTACAAGGATATTGAGAAAGCAGAAAAAGAATTGATGCTTGAGAATTTCAACAATGTCTCAATGCGAAAAAGATTCTGCGAGATTTGGGGTATAGAAATGGAAGGACATCCCGACACCCACTTTTCGCACGAAGAATTGTTGAGGCGTGGACATTGGACACCCGAACGCGTAGAGAGATTCTTGTCGCATGAGTCTTTCTCTATGACCTTTTTAGAGGGACGTTTAACCTATCCAATTTATCTAAAATCCGATGTTCGCAAAGTCGAACGTTCAGACGATTTCAAAATCTTGTGGCAAACCGAAAAGCAGCAGAAAGCCGCAAAACGCAAGGAAGTGCGTGAGAAAGAAAAAATCACCCAGACACGGCTCATCTCGGAACGTGGCTGGACAAAAGGGCTCATCACCGAATTGTTAGGCGAACCAGATGTTTTTCTGGATAACCCGCATTATAAATCTGCGGCTCCTATGCGCTTGTACTTCTTGGATCGTGTTAAACACATTGAACAGACAAGCGATGTGTTTAAATCGCGGCGGAAAGATCGGCGAAAATCCCCAATCAAGAAGAAAAACCAGCCGAATTATCCCACCATTTAATTAATAGGGCTTACGCATGCGGCTCTTTTGTAGCATGATGCACCTCGCATGAATCAACGGTATGAATGCGCGTGTGGCATTCACCGGGGCGAGTACGCCGCAAACCTATTAGTTTGGGTCAGGAGACTTTACGACTTTTTTCGGAAATCCTCATCTATGGTGAATCCTAAAAGTAAATAAACATCTTTGTAGCATAAACTTTTAGTTTGGGTTTCCAGCGTAAATGCCTTGAGCGGTATTCGCGCTGTTTGAGAATGTTCAGTTAATTCTAAAATCTACCATAAAAGAGCCTGCTATAGTCAAAATTGCGTAAGTCCTGTAACAAAAAACGATTGACAAACTACAAATCTGTTGCTATGATGATTAACAATTGCGGCAAAATTTGTTATCGGTGCAATAAAGCATCGATTAACGAGGATCCAACACCTTACAGCATCTTGGAATGGAGAAAAGAGTATGGGAAACCGAATTGAAGTCGGTAATCTCAGGATAGATGAAGATTTGTATGCATTAGTAAAAGATGAGATCGCACCCGGTACGGGGGTAGAGGCGGACGCCTTCTGGAAAGCGTTCGGCGACATCGTTGCGGCGTTCGTACCAGAAAATAAGGCACTCTTAGAGAAACGGGATACACTCCAACAGCAGATTGACGAGTGGCATCTGGCGCGCAAAGATGAACCGTTAGACGATGAGGCGTATTCGGCGTTTCTGAAGGATATAGGCTATCTGCTCCCTGAAGGACGGGATTTTACTGTGATTACCGAAGATGTTGACACAGAGATTTCGCTCATCTCAGGTCCACAATTGGTTGTCCCCACCGATAACGCGCGTTATGCCCTAAACGCCGCGAACGCTCGCTGGGGAAGCCTCTACGACGCACTCTACGGCACCGATGTCATCGATGAATCGGACGGGGCGACACGAGGGACTGCCTATAACCCGATCCGGGGGGCGAAAGTCGTCGCGTATACCGAAAAGTTTTTAGATGAAATGACCGGACTTGAAACCGGAAGTTTCTCTGACATTACGCAATTTTCTCTCAAAACCGTCCGAGACGAGCAGCAGTTACGCGCAACACTCAGTGATGGCAGTGAGGTCGGTTTAGCCGATCCAACCAAATTTGTAGGTTTTACGCAAAACGATGGAAAATTCAGTGCTATTCTGTTACGCAACCACGGACTGCACATTGAAATACAAATAGACCGAGATCATCCCGTTGGAAAGGTACACCCTGCCGGTGTTGTTGATGTTATCCTTGAATCGGCAATCACGACGATCCAAGATTGCGAGGATTCCGTCGCCGCGGTGGATGCAGCGGACAAGGTACGCGTCTATAGGAATTGGAACGGTATTATGAAGGGGACACTGGAGACAACGTTTGAGAAAAACGGCGAAACGCTTACCCGTCGTCTCGCACCGGATAAGACATTTACCGCACCCGATGGCGGTACGGTGACATTGCCGGGCAGAAGTCTGCTCCTAATTCGGAATGTGGGGCTCCACATGTACACCGATGCCGTCACGACAGCGGACGGTGAGGAGATTCCAGAAGGCATTCTTGATGCCATGGTAACGAGTTTCGCCGCAATGCATGACCTCCAGGGCAACGGTCCCCGCACCAATAGCAAAACGGGGAGTATCTACATCGTCAAGCCGAAGTTCCACGGACCCGAAGAGGTTGATATGACGATTCGGATGTTTGAGTGGATTGAATCGGCGCTTGGGCTTCCAACGAATACTATTAAGATTGGGATTATGGATGAGGAACGACGGACGACCGTCAATCTCAAAGAGGCGATCCGAGTCGCACAGGAACGCCTCGTCTTTATTAACACCGGCTTTTTGGATAGAACCGGTGATGAAATCCACACGAGTATGGAAGCGGGACCCGTGATTCCGAAGATGGACATCCGCAATGAACCGTGGATGCTCGCTTATGAGGATTGGAACGTCGATATCGGGATTGAAACCGCACTGCTCGGTACTGCGCAAATTGGGAAGGGGATGTGGACGAAACCTGACCAGATGGCAGAGATGGTTGAAACGAAGGTGAATCATCCGTTAGCAGGTGCGACAACCGCATGGGTACCATCGCCGACAGCCGCAACGCTTCATGCGATGCACTACCACCGGGTTGATGTTGGAAATTGGATAAAGGAATTGTCCGCGAGGCAGCGTGCGAGTTTGACTGACCTGTTGACACCGCCTCTGTTGAAGGATCGCGAGTTACAACCCGATGAGATTCAGCACGAATTGGATAACAACGCCCAGGGTATCTTGGGATACGTAGTCCGATGGGTGGACCAAGGTATCGGTTGCTCGAAGATACCCGATATTAACAACGTCGGGTTAATGGAGGATCGAGCGACACTGCGGATTTCGAGTCAACACATCGCAAATTGGTTGCGCCACGCGATCGTTACGAAAGAACAGGTAACCGAAACGTTCCAGCGGATGGCGAAGATCGTTGACGAGCAGAACGCCGGTGACCCGAATTATCGGGATATGTCACCGAATTATGACCAGAGCACCGCGTTTCAAGCGGCTTTGGATCTGGTTTTTAAAGGGTGTGAACTACCGAACGGGTATACCGAGTTCGTGCTACATCCGCGTCGACGAGAGGTCAAAGCAGGCGACTAAGCCTGTCGCCAACACTGGTAGGTGCGGTTTCCTAACCGCTCCGGGTTGAACAAGTGCTTAAGTCGGCTCAGATTGCTATAGAATAACGGGAAGTTGAAAAGATAAAAAAGGGAAGGGTGAACAACACATCCTTCCCTTTTCTTTCTTTATTTAATCATGAAGTCTGTGTGTCTTCACTGTTCCCCACGTTGTGAGAAAATATGATTGTGGTGAAACCGGAAGCGCAAACTCAGGATCGAACCAATCCCCGCCAAAGTTCCCGAATCTGCGGAATCCATCATGTGTTAACTGTGTACGGACACCGCTGTTCACATTGAACTTGAAAATATGAGGTGTCTCCTTAACTGACTGTGTATACAGAACTTCGTCCCCGCTTGGCGATAACGCGGGTATCCACGCATCGGAACCGTCTTCTGCAACAAGCTGCTTAAGTCCGGTGCCATCTCGGTTGACGATGAAGATTGTCTGTTTGTCTTTCCATGCGTTGTGCAGATCCCTGGCTTCCTGTGGATTCAAACCCTTGATGTCGGGCAAGGGATGGTTGTTCCCAGCAAAAGCAAGTTTATCACCCATAGCCGACCAAGACGGAAAGCGTTGCAAGTGTATCTCTTTTTCAAGTAAGAGTAATTTTCGTGCCCCTGTGTGGATGTCGATAAATATAAGTTGACCCCCAATAGTGCAAACGATTTCCATACCGTCGGGTGACCATGCCGGATATAAACCTTTCGCGAAGGGTACTGTGTCTTGTTCACCCAAGGTGGCAATGTGAATCGTGGAATCCACAGTGTTCCAGTTCACATCAACATAAGCAAACTGTTTCCCATTGGGCGACCATGTTGGACTTTTCCTAAAAAGTTTAGTTTTTCGCCTGAAGATGCGTCGCTGATTGGAGCCGTCTGGGTTCATCGAATATAGGTCTCGCTCACCACCGCGATCGGAAATAAAAAGAATCTTCTCGCCTGTCGGGGACCAGACAGCTCCCAGATCGTTTGCGCGATGTTGTGTGAGGTTCACCTGTTCAGAACCATCTGGATTCATAACATAGACTTCATAATTGCTATCCCGTGCGGAGGTAAACAGGATTTTTGGGGGCGTTGGTGCCTTTGCGCAAAGCGGAGAAATGCTTATATTCAACACCAATACGTTAAACATGAAAAAGACTAACAATTGTAGCGGTTTCATATTTTCCTTTCCACAGAACTAACACATCTATGAATCAAGTCGGTAAAATCTAATCGCGTTGTCGCGGAAGAGGTTGCCTAACGCCGCAGATGAACAACCAGATACAGTCTCCCTCAGTGTCTGCACCCACCGTGGAGACTCCGAGGCTTGCGTGGAGACGGGCCAATCGCTACCGTATATGACACGATCGAAACCGAAGCAGTTAATAACGTGTTCGATATACGGCTGTAGATCGGCAGGGGTCCATGCTTTCAAGTCTGCCTCTGTGACCAGACCTGATATTTTACAATGGACATTCGGCAACGCCGCGAGCGTTTGGATCTCCTGTTTCCACGGATCAAAAAGTTGGTTTTTGATGTCGGGTTTACCGATGTGGTCTAAGATGAATTGGACGTGCGGACACTGTTCCACGAGCCGAATGGCATTGGCGAGTTGCGGATGGAAAATACAGATATCGAAACTCAACCCGTAGCGGGAGAGCGTTTTAACACCGTTCACAAAATCGGGTTGGACGCAGAAATCTACGCTTTCAGATTGGATGAGGCGGCGGATACCTTTGACGAGCGGATTCTCTGCCAACTTTTCAACAAAAGGGGCGACCTGTTCTCCCTCTTCGAGCGGTGCCCACGCAACAATGCCCCGAATCCGAGGTTCTACCCTTGTTGCGAGATCCGTAACCCATGCTGTCTCTTTCAATCCGTCATCCGGATGTGTATCGCACTGGACAAACACAATGGATTCGATATCCAGTTCGCCGGACGCATCGTTGTAATCTTTTAGGAGATAAGGGCTGTTTAGGGCTGGGACTTCCGTGAGCCACGGGTATCTCAACTGTTCTGGATGCCATAAATGGACGTGTGTATCAACGATCGGGAATTGCTCCATTGTCTGCTCCTATATTTTATTTTTAATTCTATTTAAGTTTGAGGATATTTTAAGGCTTCTCCCCGAAATTGTCAAATATTTTCTTTTCGTAATTCTAAGATATTCCCCTCTTCAGTAGGAGCGAGTTCTACTCGCGATTCTTTCACTGACGGGGTACATATCACCCGCCCTGACTACTGACTGCTGCCTGCTATTCTTCGTTTGTAGTAGTGTGATTCATCGCACGTTCTTCCTGCCAACAGCCCTTGCCTGTTATTCTTATGACTGCTATTCCTCTGCCTACTGATAGCCATTCACCAAAAGGGTTTGCCAAAAAGTCTGATGATGTGCTAAACTGATAGATATTTCCAATGGAGGCGTTCAGAATATGTCAGAAAAATCTCGAATTGTTATGGTGGCAGGAAGTGCGAGTCATGGCGGTGGAGCGCATGAGCATCCCGCGGGGTGTGCCTATCTCGCGGATCAGTTGAACAAGGCTGTGAACAGCGTGGAAGTCGTGGTCTCGCAGGGATGGCCCGTAGATCCAGCGACTTTCACCGATACAGATGCCATTATTGTTTACTCGGACGGTGGTGCTGGGCATCTTAGCATTCCACACCTTGAACAGATCTCTGGACTGGTGGAACAGGGTATCGGACTTGGGATGTTACACTATGCTGTGGAAGTGCCGAAGGGGGAACCCGGAGATCGCTTCTTGGAGTGGATCGGCGGCTACTTTGAGACCCACCTTTCGGTCAATCCGTATTGGACAGCAACGTTTACCGGATTTCCTGAACACCCCACAACACGCGGAATAGAGCCGTTTTCATTGGAAGACGAGTGGTATTACCACATGCGGTTTCGTGAAAATATGCAGGGTGTGACACCTGTGTTGAGTGCCATCGCACCTGCTTCGACACTTGAGCGACCCGACGGACCACATAGCGGGAATCCGCATGTGCGTGCATCGGTCGCAAACGGTGAGCCGCAGCACTTGGGATGGTGTGTGGAACGTCCCGATGGCGGACGTGGATTCGGATTTACCGGCGGACATCTCCATCGGAATTGGGCGGATGACGACCTCCGTAAATTCATTCTCAACGCGATCGCATGGACAGCAAAGGTAGAAATTCCTGAAGGGGGTATCTCTACGCCAACCCCGACTGAGGCAGAATTGGAGGCATATCTGTAGTTTTAGAGTCAATAACCCCAAGCTAAAGCATGGGGCTTGTGCGAAGCGTATGCCAAACGTTCACTCCACAAGTTAAACTATTTTCTACAGTAAAATATCGCAGTATCTGGGCGTGGCAGCCTAAACAATGTTTCGGATACTCCCCTCGTCTGACTCACTCTAAGATATTGTGATCTGTAAGGGGCAATATACAACCCGTAAGGGAGATTACAAACTATGTTTGTTCCGGTGACGAGTCAAACAGGTCAGAAGTTGATGCCTACGCGTGCTAACAAGGCGGGTGTGCTGATTAAGAAAGGTTTCGCCACGCCCTATTGGTCTAATGGTATATTCTGTATCCGGCTTAACTATGCTATCGAAGACGCATACACACAAGATATAGTCGTAGGTGTAGACCCCGGTAGTAAGAAGGAAGGCTTTACCGTCAAATCAGAATCTCATACCTATTTGAATGTGCAAGCCGATGCTCATAGGGGTGTCGGTAAGAAAGTTGAAAAACGTCGAGAGTTGCGTAGGAGTAGACGCTCTCGTAAATGTCCTAATCGCAAGAATAGAACCAACCGTCTTGCGAATAGAGAGCGTATCCCCGTAGGCACGCGTGCAAGGTGGGATTGGAAACTTCGTATACTTGATTGGCTTTCAAAGTTGTATCCACTCACACACGTATGTGTTGAAGATATTAAGGCACGAACAATAGAACGTGCTAAGAAATGGAATACCTCTTTTAGTCCACTTGAAGTCGGTAAGCAGTGGTTTTATACCGAAATCCGAAAGCAGTGGCAGTTGCTAACACTTCAAGGGTGGGAAACCAAAGAGATACGCGATAGCTTAGGACTCAAGAAGTCGTCAGACAAGATGTCAGAAACTTTTGACGCACATTGCGTAGATTCCTGGTGCTTGGCGTATCACACGGTTGGTGGTTCGGCTGTCCCTGATAACACGGACTTAATGTGTGTCTCACCGATACCGATAAAGCGAAGAGAGTTGCATAGGCAACAGGAAGCGAAGGGGGGTAAACGCTCACGGGTGGGCGGCACTGTATTAGGTCAAGGCTTAGTCAAAAATACATTGATTAAGCATGTCAAATACGGTTTAACACGACTTGCTGGCGTTAACGCAAAGGGTTTGTTTTCAATATACAGTATGGGAAACAAACGATTAACCACAGGGGCGAAGCGGTCTGATTTTAAAGTGCTAACACGCCTCAACTTTTACTACAGGAGTGGGCATTCCTCCCCAACCTAAAGGATGGGTCTCCTGCCCGAAGATTGATGATTTGGGTAATTCTGCACGGCTATTAAGTTTTCCTGTCTGGAATCCATTTTGAATACGAAACATTGCTGCCGAGATCCAGGGGACCTTAAGGCATAGGGTGTGCTAAACTGATAGATATTCCCAACGGAGGATCGAAAAAATATGGCAAAGAAATCTCGAATTGTTTTGGTAGCAGGAAGTGGAAGTCGTGGCAGTGGCGCGCATGAGCATCCCGCCGGATGTGCCTTTCTTGCCGAGCAGTTAAACAAAAATGTCGACGGCGTAGCGGCAGAGGTCTCTCAGGGGTGGCCCGAAGATCCAGCGATTTTCACCGATACAGATGCTATTATTGTTTATTCAGGCGGTGGTGCTGGGCATCTTAGCATCCCGCATCTTGATCAGATCAGTGAACTGATGGCACAGGGCATAGGACTCGCAATGTTACACTTTGCAGTCGAGGTGCCGAAGGGCAAGCCGGGTGATTGTTTCTTAGACTGGATCGGTGGTTACTTTGAACCAGGCATTTCGGTGAATCCTTATTGGATAGCAACGTTTACTGAATTTTCTGAACACCCGATAACACGTGGAATGGAACCATTTTCATTGAAAGATGAGTGGTATTATCACATGCGGTTTCGTGAAAATATGCGGGGTGTGACACCTGTGTTGAGTGCGATTGCACCTGCATCAACGCTCAAAAGACCCGATGGACCATACAGCGGGAATCCACAAGTCCGTGCTTCGGTCGCAAAGGGCGAACCACAGCACTTGGGGTGGTGTGTCGAACGTCCAGATGGAGGGCGTGGGTTCGGATGTACCGGTGGACATTACCATCAGAATTGGGGGAATGATCAATTCCGTAAGTTAATTCTCAACGGGATTGTCTGGACAGCAAAGATGGAAGTCCCTGAAGGAGGTATCTCCACGCCGACACCAACCGAAATGGAATTGGAGGCGTATCTGTAGGTGCGGCATTATTCTATGAGTGGACTGAATGAAGTCTAAATAATTCGGTAATTCTATATTTCCCCAGGCACGGTAGGTGCGGTGTTTTTGCTGGGGTGGTTCCCGCACCGGATGTGGAAACCATGGCATTACCAAATTAATAAATTAATCTTCATCTGACCGTATTGAATTTTACCTTTATGAAACTGCATCTACTGACTAAGGAGACGAAACATGGAGCAAAATCTACAAGATTACCTGTTCGACCTACAAGGCTATCTAATTTTAGAGAACGCAATCTCGAAAACCGATCTCGATGCAATGAACGAGTGGATCGATGCGCATTGGGAGTACGTTGAAAAACCGTGGGAGGATGAAACCGAGGACAGACGGATTCCACGCTGGATCGGGAACATCGAAACGCATACCTACAACATCGAGAACGGTGTGAATTTCCAGAATATCATTGAGGGTGGAGACGTTTTTCAGAAACTCATCGACCATCCATCATGGATCGGTCTGGTACGGAAATACGTCCACGAAGTCAACGGACTTTCTATCCACGAGAATTTCCTAAACGTCCGCGGTCCCGGCGGTTTCATTCATATCCACTGTGGTGGACATGTCCCACTGAGTTACCTGACATTCCGTCAAGAAAACACCGGCGAATGGATGGTAGGGCAGATTAACGTCCTCATGGCACTCAACGATATTGGACCGGGGGATGGCGCGCCCGTATTGGTTCCCAGTAGCCATAAATGCACAGAGATCCACCCGCGTTTGAATGTTGATGGGAAAGGTTTGGTCTACGATGGCATAAGCGGAAAACCCGCAGGGACAGCCTTTGGAACGAAGGAGATCTATCTCAAAGCAGGCGATGTCGTCATGTTCACAGATGCCATTACACACGGGTCGGCAGAACGGACGAATGAGGGGTATCGGCGATCTATCGTCTATCGCTATTCTCCGAGATATGTCCGTGAACGTTTTGACTATCCGCATTCAAAAGAATTGTTAGCACGGTTGACACCCGATCAACGCAAGATTATCCAGCCGACGGCACCACGTCGCCCGCCACAGATAGTGTAGCGGGCGAATTGCGTGTTCATTTCTGATATCAAAGGAGATACATGATGCGAAAAGTTGATTTGCAACAACAAGCGGTTACGTTAATCGGACAGCTCTCCACTGAAAAACTCAGAGCAGCTGTTGATTATCTCTCCTATCTTCAAGATAAGAACGCGCGAAGCAATCTGTCCGATCAGGATATTCCCTCAACGGGGCTTGGAACGGCGATCCATGAAATGTTCAAACCTTTTGGCGGAGTGGAACTTGAGATACCCCCACGGGAACCGATGCGAGAACCCCCTCGTTTTGACTAAAATACTTAAAATAATCTATGGAGTATATTCGCATTATGCTTACAATGCAAGAAATAACGACAGCATTGCAGAATCTAAGTCCTAACGAACTGCACCGCATTGAACGGGTTATTCGAGATTTGTATCGGGCTCGTCATGAAACCATCATTTATGATGATAGTTACGGAATCTGGACGGAACAAGATCAGGTTTCGATGGCCGTGGAGGTTTTTGAATTACTTGATAAATCGGACAACTAACAGACTATGGGAAAACCACAAAAAACCCTCTGGGGAGGACGTTTCAGCACGAGTCTCACCACAGAGACGATAGCCTTCACGCACTCCATTGAAGCCGATACCCGACTCATTGGATACGATATCTGGGGAAGCCAAGCGCATGCGATTATGCTCGCTCGACAAAGGATTATCTCCGATGCCGATCTGCGCGAGATTTTACGCTGGCTTCAGAAAGCGGAGACGGATTTTCAGAACGGCGATTTTACCCTCGATCCGAATAAAGAGGACGTGCACATGAACGTCGAATCGTATCTGATTGAGAACGCCGGTCGCGAGTTCGGTGGTAAACTCCACACCGCCCGTTCTCGCAACGATCAGGTACTTGTAGACGCACACCTCTACATTCGGGATGAGATCCTCAATGTCCAGCGCGGTCTCTCCGAACTCTGTGAAGCGTTCCTATATATCGCCAAAGAACATGCCGACACCGTCATGCCCGGCTACACACATACCCAGCACGCGCAGCCCATTAGCCTCGGTTTCTGGGCGACGGCTTACGTGAGTATGTTCCTGCGGGATCAAAAGCGTCTGCAATCTGCGTATGCACTCGCCAATACGAACCCTCTCGGCGCGTGTGCTTTGGCTGGCACGACATTCCCTATTGATCGGCACTTGACGACGCAACTGCTCGGTTTCGATGCCCCACACGAACACGCCTTGGATGTCATCAGCAGCCGAGATTTTATCGCCGAAACGCTCTTTGCATTGTCGCTTGTAATGGCAAACCTCTCACGGATTAGCGAAGAAATTGTCTATTGGACAACCTACGAATTTGGGATGGCGGTGCTTGACGATGCCTATAGTTTCGGAAGTTCCATCATGCCACAAAAGAAGAATCCTGACATCGCTGAACTCACGCGGGGTCGCACGGGGCGCGTCTATGGCGCATTGTTGGACCTGTTGACGAATCTCAAAGGCTTACCGATGGGCTATAACCGCGATTTTCAGGAAGATAAACCGCCACTGTGGGAGGCGTTTGATGTTGTGAAAGCGTGCCTCGGTCTGCTACCGGAACTCCTCAGAACGACGGATTTCAAAACGGAACGGATGGCTGAATTGGCGAATGCGAACTTCGCCACAGCTACAGAGTTAGCAAACTATCTCGTTAAAGAGCATCAGCTCAGTTTTCGGGAGTGCCACGAGATTGTCGGATGGCTCGTCGGAGAACTCGTGAAGCAGGAAAAGACGTTCGCCGATTGGGAGCTAACGCAGGAACTTTTGAAACAGAAAAAGATTGACATACCGATCGCACAGCTGAAGCAGATACTGGATGCGGAATCGGCAATTCAGAATAACCAAAGCCTCGGTGGCACATCACCGGCAGAGGTTCACCGGATGATAGGCAATTTTGAAGAACAACTCAATGAGATTGCGTCGTATATCTATACTTGCCAGACCCAGATTGAGTCCGCACACCAAGAAACTCAGCGTATAGTTAATGATGTTTTGAGCAAATGAGTTAACGCGTTGTAATTCTATCTCAAAGGAGATTGCTGTGACACAAAATATGGCAAATTTGCCGCTTACAGACATGACACATGGGCAATTTCGTGACTGGATCCGTAGCATTGTGGAACACTCACTATTTGCGGATCGTGAGCGACTCCTTGCATTGCTTGCGACAAAGGCTGATAGGGAAACACTGGAAGAGGCGTTCCGTGAATTTTTTGAAGATTACTACTATGATATGGCGTTTGAATTGGATCGTCATGAGGCATGCCTACTTTCAATTTTTAATTCTTGTGATACTTATCCCTCTTTGAGATGTCGTGTTGCAATTGTTGAAGGCAAGCGAAAGGCATCGCCTATGGGACGTGAAGTTCGGCGGACGGGTTCGTTCCTCCCGAGTGACCCGGTACCAGAGATAAAAGTGTCTGCCTTATCGAATCGTGCCTTTCAATCGTTTCTTCACATGCTGGTGAACTATGAATTTTTTGCAGCGCGTGATAGAATAGTTAAGTTAATGAGTCGGGAGCCGACTGCTACTTCAAAATTGTCTCCACATGAGGCAGCGGATACTGAGGATATGCGTTTATGGGAGACGGTTTACGAGTTTTTCGTGTGCCATTTGGAATTGGAACAGTTTCTCGAAGATTATGAATACGATCCGGACGAAGGATTAGAGGTGCATCCAGAAGTTGCTGAAGAGCTGGAACAAAGCATCGCGGATCATAAATCTGAGGGAGTTAAAGGCAGACCCCTCCAGGAGGTGGCAAAAGAGTTTGGGGTTACGCTGAAATGTACACATTGCTGATAAAATCTCGCGCCGAATCGGATTTGCGCCGTTTGAGCCCCACGATTTACTCGCTAATATTCAGCAAACTGGAGCGATTGTGCGAGATTTGCGATGATTACCCGCATAAGGCATTGAAAGGTGAGTATAGAGGGAAGTTCAGTTTATCAGTTGCTAAAGACTATCGAATTCTCTATACCTTCGATAGGCGTTTCCGAGAGATCGTTGTTCACCGAGTTGGACACCGTAGCAAGGTCTATTAGGCGCGTATAAAAACCCAGGGTCCGTATATTTACAAAAAAACATAAGGGGATATGCAATGGGTAAATCACAATCTGTCCTAAAGGGGATGAAAAATTGGAAAACAGACTAATCGTTGCACTGGATACGGACGATGGTGAGGAAATTGACTGGCTATCTGGAACGCTTATGGATACAGTCCGTTGGTTTAAGATCGGCTTTCAGGCGTTCAGTACGCTCGGAATGGAAGCGTTCCCATGGTTCGATCAGAACGGTCATAAAGTCTTTGTTGACCTGAAGTTCCACGACATCCCCAACACAGTCGCACGCGATGTCGGTATGATGACAAAACACGGCGCAAATATGATTAACATGCACGCCTCTGGTGGACTTATAATGATGAAGACGGCAAGAGCAAGGGCAGACGAAGTAGCTGCCGAACGCAATATTCCGCCGCCAATACTACTCGGCGTGACCATTCTGACAAGCATTGAAGAAACTAACTTTCGGTTAAGTTTTGCCTCAGCACGGACGCTTTCGGAACAGGTTGTCTATCTCGCACAGTTGGCACAGGAAGCCGGTTTGGACGGTGTTGTCGCATCGTCGTTGGAGATCGAACCGATACGAAAAGCGTGTGGAAAGGATTTTGTAATTGTCACACCCGGTATCCGTCCGAAGTGGGCAGAAACTGGCGATCAGCGGCGTATCACCACGCCAGCAGAGGCGATTCGCCGAGGTGCGGATTATATTGTTGTCGGTAGACCGATTATTGAGGCGGAGGATCCCTTGGAAGCTACCGAAATGATCCTTGAAGAAATGAAAGAGGCTTAACATTATGAACATTATCTGTATCTGTTTGGACACGTTTCGTGCGGACATCATCGGTGAAGGTAAGAAGTATAGCCACGTGCAAACACCGAACCTTGATGCCTTGGCATCGGAGTCCGTCCGTTTCACACGCGCGTTTGGTGAGGGACAGCCGACACTTCAGGTGCGTCGCGCCAACTTTACCGGGATGCGGAGTTTTCCGTGGAAATACAACTTTGACCGACGCGGACATTGGCACCATGCCCCTGGATGGCATAAGATTCCACCCGAACAGGATACGATCGCTGAAGTCTTACTGGAGCGCGGTTATCTCACTGCTTTAATCGCAGATACGTATCACATGTTCAAGCCGACGATGAATTTCTCGCGCGGGTTCGCGCATTTCGACTTCATCCGCGGGCAGGAGTCGGATAACTGGCACAGCGGTGATCCGAGGTTGATTGAAGACCAACTCCGAAAACACGTCCGTGAACCGCTCAACTGGCAACGGCACGCGGGACTCGTCAACTACCTCTTGTCGCAACGGCATCGGCAGTCGGAGGATGACTATAGTTGTGCGCGTGTCTTCCGTGCCGCAGCGGACTGGCTACAGGACAATCATACCGTCGGTCCGTTCTTCTTATGGGTGGACAGTTTTGACCCGCATGAGCCGTGGGATCCACCAAAATCTTACGCAGACCTCTATTTCTCCGACTATTCGGGTAAGGATTTCATTACACCGGGCAACGCGAACGAAGGTGATGGACCTACGGAAGATGAACTCCGTCGGATTGAGGCACTCTATCTCGGAGAAGTGACGTTTGTCGATAAATGGGTTGGCGTGCTACTTGACAAGATAGAGCAGTTAAACATCCAAGACGAGACGTTGATTGTGCTCATGTCCGACCATGGTACGCAACTTCGTGATCACGGAAGCTTCGGAAAAGGACCAAACAAGTTGCATCCGTTTAATACGCAGTTGAACCTGATGATGCGGCACCCAGACGGACCGCATGACAAGGACATTTTTGCGTTCGTGCAGAATCACGATCTGATGCCGACGCTCCTAAATCAGCTTGACATTCCGTGCGGTTGGACGGATGGCGAGGACATGTGGCAACTTGTTACACAGGAAAAGGCACTCCTCCGTGAACGCGTTATTACAGGCTGGGCGGGGTTCATCACGGGTAATGCACGCGGTCGCGTCAGCGTGCGTGATAATCACTGGAACTTCTGTACTTCAGTCGGCTATAAAGATGAGAACGGCGATGAACTCTTTGATGTCCGAAATGATCCCGAGGAAAAAGTGAACATTGCGAGTGACCATCCAGCGATCGTTGCAGAAAGAAGACGAGAGGTCGAGGCGTTGATTGGACAACCCTTACCTGGACATTTCATTGAGGTATGCGATCCAGAGCAGGCACCGATGACGCGATGGCTTCAAAAGAAATTAGCGGAGATGTAGAACTGGCTGTCAGCGGTCAGCAGTCGGCATTCAGTTGATTTCCGATGGTTGACCGTTATTTAAGTTTTTCCCAATTCCAGAGAAGGATTGTGCCGTCGTAGCTTCCGCTTGCCAGGGTCTTCCCATCTGGCGAGAACATCAACACACCCACAGAGCCTTGATGTCCCGTGAGAGTCGCTTGTATCTGGTAATCCGGATCTGATTTCCATATCTGGATTAATCCTGCTTCACTTCCGCTTGCGAGCGTTTTTCCATCCGAGGAAAAGGCTAAAGCAGTAGTGTTTTCAATAGCATCAAAGGTGCCGATGGGATTACCAGTATTGACCTCCCATAGACGAATCTCGTTTTCACCTCCACTGGCGAGGGTCTTGCTGTCTGCGGAGAAGGCTAACGCACTGATAGACTTCGTGTGTTCTGTGAGATTCGAGAGACTTTTTCCTGTCTTGGTATCCCACAGAACGATGGTTCCGTCTTGACTACCACTCACGAAAATCTTGCTGTCTGGCGAGAATGTGTATTCATTCACAACATCTATGTGCCCTTCAAGTGTGAATAGTTGGTCACCGGTGTCGGTTTGCCAAAACTTGACTATATTGCTAAGAAGTGTGACACCCCCTCTGCCAGCGAGAATTTTACCGTCTGGTGAGAATACGAGGGGCCAGTAATTATCCATACGGTCTACCCCTTCTAAGGTAAACAGATTCCCTTTTGTCTCGGCATCCCACACATGAATGCCGCTGAGAAAAACACGTCCCACGAGTTTTTTGAAGTCTGGAGAGAATGCGAGTCCGATAACATCTTGCGGTGGTGTAAGCATAGCGTGTTGTGTAAAAGTTTCCACACTCCAAACACGTGCTCGCTCTTCAATCGCGTTACCACTTACAAGGTATTTTCCGTCTTCGGAAAAAGTGAGGGCACTTATCCAATCCGTGTGTGCTCCGAGGGGAGAGGATAACTGATAGCGTCCAGTGTTGACGTCCCATAGATGGAGACTGCCGTCGCTACTCACGCTGATGAGTTGAGCACTATCTTTAGAGAATTTCATACTATGAACGTCATCCCGCTTTTTTGGACGAATTCCGTGCTCAATCAACTTGAGCATTCGGTTTGCTGCCACGTGCGGATTGACTTTGTCATCAGGAGTAGGAAGTGTTTTTTGTTCGGCGCCAGTATTGACATTCCATATCCGCATCGTCTTATCGACGCCCGCAGTGACAAGTCTCGCGCTATCTGGTGAAAAAGTCATGTCACGGATTCTACCCGAGTGGCCCTTAAGACCCATTCGGAGTGCACCAGTATTGACATTCCACAGATGTACCGTATGATCCCATCCACCGCCGGTAGCGAGTTTTCTGCCATCGGGTGAAAAGGTGAGCAGGTCGATGGATCCCAAGTCTCTGCTATCTGCATATAACGATTCGCCGGTATCAGCATCCCATAGATGCAACGTGCTTCCCGCACTCGCAAGGATTTTACCGTCTGGCGAAAATGCGACCGAGTTTACTGTACTCGAATGCCCTGTCAGGCTATTGATGTATTTACCGGTGCTGACCTCCCATAAACGGACCGTCCAGTCGCCACCTGCGGTAGCGAGTTTCGTGCCGTCCGGTGAAAGTGCGATTGCGTTGATTGAATCGGGATGTTCATCAAGCATCGCAAACGCGTTGCCTGTGAAGGTGTCCCAGACGTAAATGCTATTTTCGTGCGCAGTCGCAACGATTGAAGCATCGGGGGAGAACGTCAATCCCCCTGGTGGTGTCTTGGACAAAAACCCGTCCTTTTCACCGATTTGGGACTCTGTGAACAGTGAAACGACTTCGCCCGTTTGCGCGTCATAAATCCAGATGCCGATGGACGTTGAGGCGACAACCCGTGTGCTGTCAGGTGAGAGTTTAATGTTTATTAATCTACCTCTTCCAAGACGGGCTTTCGCGCCTTCAGGCAGATGCCATTGTGTTGCGAAGTCTTGAGTAATACCCTTTGATAGCAGTAGACTGAAAAGTAAAAGGCATACGATATAGAGAAGATGCGTCTTTTTCATGAACCGGAACCCTTTTTCAAGAAAAGAATCTATATCGCAATGGAGAGCAAATTCTGTGCCAGTTTGAACGATACCACATTCGGACTTTTGGCAGGAGTGTGGGAGGAAACCGCACAAAATCGGGCATCCGCTATGCGTAATTGCACGAAATGGGGTATATTTGATTCGTCGTTGGTATTTTAGTTTATCGCGATATATCTCTGAACTGCAACAATTCCGTGTAGGAGCGAGCCGCGCTCGCGATGCTCACTGATGGCTGACTGCTGATAACTGATAGCCAACTCTATAAAAAACTTGATTTCAATTTCCGTTTTAAGTATAATATGTCAAAAAGGTCATCAAAATTTTATTATTTTCTTTTTCACGTATTTTGCAAGTCGAAACCTATCATAGAAAATTTGAAGGGAAATATTATGGGAAGAAGAAGACGCTCCAGAGCGCAATATTGTAAAGGTGAATTGATTGAACGCGAAGACTTTTCTGAAGATTTAGCCGCGTTCAAATTCCGTGTTGATAAGCAGTTGCCATTCATACCTGGGCAATACGCTACGATCGGTTTTCAGGTTGGTGAAAAGATTGTCCAGCGTCCGTATTCGATCGTCTCCTCACCACACGAGCCGTTTATGGAGGTTTTCGTGGAATTGGTGCCGGAGGGTGCGACGACCCCCCTGTTTTGGGAATTGAAACTGGGGGACAGCGTGTTTATTCGGGATCGTCTCGTTGGAAAGTTCGTCTTGGACACGGAAAGCGGGATGACGCGCCACGTCATGGCGGGGACTGTCACAGGTGCGGCACCGTATATTAGCATTGCGCGGACGCAAAAAATTGAGCAGGAACAGGGCAAAGCGAGCCCACATCAGATATTGGCGATCGTCGGTGCGAGCCTTTCATGGGAACTTGGATATTACGCGGATGAACTCAACGAACTCGCGGCACAAGAAGAGTGGTTCACGTTTGTCCAGACGGTAAGTCGTCCATGGGAGGATCCAGAATGGCAAGGTGAGAGCGGACGTGCCGAAGATGTGATTCGGAAGTATGGCGATCAACTCGGTTACGATCACACGAATTCGGTCGTCTATGCATGCGGACATCCACAGATGATCGAGAATTCAAAGGCGATTTGGGCGCGTGCGCGTTTCCCTGAAGAACGGATTAAAGAGGAAAAATTCTTCGTGATTAAGGAAGAGTAGATAGAAATCTACACGAATAGATGACTGAGGGTAGTTATCATAATTGCGTGTTAAAAACTTTACACCCTCCTTACCGATAGTTGGCGGATAGTTCGATAGTTTCCGAGGATTTTGTTTGATTTCGTGCTTGTTTTGCGGTATGATAGTTATATGCCGTATTATGATGAAGTTTTCAAGCACGTTACGGGTGAGTTTCCGTATGCGTTGGCGGCATTAGCGTTGAATACGTCCGAGGTTGAAGTCGGGGAGCGTCTCGGCACCGAGCACGCCACGGTTCAGATGCATCATAGCGATATGACGTTTCATGTCCGTTTGCCTGATGAAGAAGCCATCCTCCATATAGAAGCGCAAACCGACGATTCTACGCATAGACCGATGCCCTTACGGATGCTGGCGTATTCAAGCTTCCTGTCCCTTGAACATCAGAAGAACGTCTACTCCACGGTGTTGTATTTCCGTCCGCCTGCCGGACGCAGAGACCCCGGCATCTACCGGTATGGAAATCCAGAACGGGGCGGGGTGGAGTTCTGGTATAATGTCATCCGAGTGTATGCGTTGGAAGGTGAGGCGTTTTTGGATCCCGATGCCCTTGGGTTGCTGCCTTTCACAGCGTTGATGAAAGCACCTGCGGACATGACAGCAGAAGCCTGGGTTGAGAAATGTATACAGACAACACAGCAAGCATCGGTAGACCAAGAAACACGGGGAACATTGTTATTTGCACTCTCGCTTTTCGGGAGTTTAGTACACCCATCGGAGTTTTTTCAGAATCCTATATCGGAGGCACTCATGCAAGAATCTCCTTTTTACCAACGCGTCATGCAACGCGGCATAGAACAAGGCATAGAACAAGGTATTGAACAAGGCATAGAACAAGGGGCGACACGCGCCACGCGCGAAGCTGTTCTCAAACTCCTGCGGCACCGATTTGGCGAAGTTCCCGAATCCATCACGAACCACATGACCGAACTGCGCCATATATCACAATTGGAGGCGTTCTTTGAAAAGGTGATGAACGCAGAAACGCTCGATGATATCCAATAGTGAAACAGCGGCATCGCGCGGATACAATGAAATTCACGCAACGCCGCTGTTTCGCGTGGTGGATATCGTTTCAAGAAGTTATTTATTCTTGGTTTGCTTGTGATATTATTTCATCTGTATTCCAAAGGAGAACGGTCCCGTCTTCACTACCGCTAACAAGAGTGTCACTATTCCAAGAAAAGATGAGAGCAGTTATCTGGCGGGTGTGTCGTGTAAATATACGGATTTCACGGTTTTCAGCTTCTGCATCAAAATCGAATAACTGGATTTTCCCCACTTTATCCCCAATTGCAAGAAACCGTCCGGTCTTGGAAAATGATAAGGCAGTAATTGCGCTGAATGAACCTCTGTAATTCCATACCTCTTGATAGGTAAGTGTATCCCACCGGCGGACGGTCCCATCTTCTTCGCCGCTGAAAAGGTGGTTACCATCAAAAACGAACGTCAACGCCGTAATCGCACTTTGGGCTCCTCTTAATATTTGCAGTTCCGCTCTTCTTTGAACGTCCAATAGGTAAATTCGACCATCTACGCCACCACTAGCCAGAATGGTTTCTGCAGGTGAAAGTGCGAGTGCAGTGATGCCGTGTGGATTGCCTGTGAGTGTTGCTATCAGGTTATCCTCATCGTCACCGAAATACTCGCCGTTTTCAATTGTTCTGGAAACGTTTGATAAGAAAATTGTACCATTTTCACTGCCTCCACTGGCAAGGGTTTTGCCATCCTTTGAGAAAGCGACCGCCTGTGTTAGTCCTCTATGATCGTTAAGTTTGGAAAGCTGCGTTCCTGTACTCGCATCCCACAACCGGAGTTTGTTATCTAAGCCAGTCCCGCATGCAAGAATGCGGTTATCTTCTGTATATGTCAATGCTTTAACACCACCGGTATGCCCCGCAAGCGTTAACCGTCCTCGAAACAGACGCATGTCCCATAAACGAACTGTTCCATCTAAACTACCGCTCGCGAGGGTAGCACCATCTGGCGATAATTCGACAGTAGGTACGACATCTTTATGCCCTTCGAGGGTAGATGTCAGCTCACGAGTGTGGGCGTTCCACACTCGAACTTCTCTATCTGCTCCACTGGTCACAAAGTTGTGTCCGTCTTGTGAGAAGTCAACCGCATAGAAAGGTGTGTTATGTTGCGTTGGTTCAGTGAGTCTACCCCCAGGTGCAACGAGGTCCCATAATTGAATTGTTCCATCCAGACTTGCGCTGATAAGGATCCTACCGTCCGGTGAGAAGTCGATCTCCCAAACAGCATCGGTATGCTCGTCAAATTCGTAAATTCGATCTCCAATTCCGGCATCCCAAACCTGAATTGTGCCATCCTCGCTTCCACCTGCTATCATTTGGCTGTCTGGAGAGAAATCTATTGTCTTAATGGGATTCCTATATGGCAAGATTGCCATGAGTTCTTCAGCCTGAACATCCCAGACTCGAATTGTATTGTCTGCACTGCCACTTGCGAGCATACTACCATCCGGTGAGAATGTAACGGCATGAATTTCGCCTGTATGCCCTGTGAAAGTGGATAAAGGTCGACGGTTACCGGTGTTAATATCCCAAAGTCTAACTGTCTGATCCCAGTGTGCTGCTGCTAAGATAAGTCCACCTGGAGAATATGATACAGCGTTAGCACCACCCATAATTCCCGAGAATAGAACCTGTTCTTCCCCTGTTCGGACATCATAAATCCAAACGCCAATGGTAGTTGCTACGGCTAACTGCTCACTGAAAGGAGAAAACTCTATGTCACGAACCCAACCTTTACCAAAGCGGGCTGTCGCACCTGGTGGTAGTTCCCATTGTGTAGAATTTTGCGCGAAAGTATTGGGTAGGAATAGACTTGCGGTTAATAGAAGTCCAACGACGAATAGATATATCTTTCTCATGTGCTTCAGCTCCTTTTGGGTGATTGTTTTGTAAAATACCGCTTCCTATTTAGTTGGTTTAATCCAAGTTGCCACTTTCTAAATAACGGAGATTATTTTCATAGCCTATTGGGTTTCTTCGGATTTCCATAAGCGATTGGGTATAAGTAATCATGAGTCGCTTGCTCCAAAGCCCCAGAGGGGCGACCTATGTGTAGAAACGCGACCACCCCAAGTCAAAGCCCCAGAGGGGCGATATGTGTATCATTGAGACTTCTCTAATTATCTAAGGCAAATTGTAATGGAATATCTATAACTTTTTTCGGTAGCAACTTGCGTTATTTTAACACGCAGCTGGCTTGGAGTCAAATCTTTGCAAATATTCCTGAATTTTTTGTTGTCCATTCGCTGTTGGAGTTAATCGGCTATGAACTCTATAAGCATGCGTGCAGGTTCATAATTTGGATCGATTTCTAAAGCAGCGTTGGCGGCGTTTATTGCATCTTCAAGTTCACTGAGTTCTAAGTACGCAAGAGCCAGGTTAAAGTATGCTTCCTTAAACGCCCCGTCAATGTTTATTGCTTCTTCAAGGGCTACTATTGCCTCAAGATATTTTCCCTGCTTAATATAAACTACTCCCAAGTGGTTGTGTGCTTCTTTAAAATTTGGGTCAATCTTGATGGCATTTTTGAACACATCAATTGCTCTACCGTACTGTTCTTCGTCAAAAAATGTCCAACCGAGTCCGTAATATCTTTCTTTTATTTTTGACTGAAGTTTGTGGGCGGGTGAGTAATTTTGGTCAAGGCTTAAAGCTTGTCTTGCTTTCTCCATTGCTTTTTCAAGTTTGCCTTGTTTAAGGTATGTGTGCCCTTCTTCAACATAACGCTGTATGACTGAGAGGATGGGTTCCATGTTTATGATTTCAAGAGCTTTTTTGGCCTGATTGAGCGCGGCTCTGTAATTGTTCCTACGTACTTGTTGCCTCGCGTTTGCTAAGTGTTCATCTGCTTCGTGGATCAGCTGAATCTCCCTATTTTCCTGCTTTGCGCGGTCAATTGCTATTTCTGCGGCGTTGATGGTTCGTTCTGCTTCTGCTTTCAGTGGATCTGGCAGTGGATATAATTTTTCATGTGCTTCGTCTTTAAGCTCTTGCATACGACTGAGCCATCCCCGATTCCTGACATCCTTACTGTCGGTATATTCCGCATCATTGGCTTCCTCTACTGTATCAATGATTAACTGATATATGGATATATTACCAGATTTTTGTGCCCAATCTATATACACCAAAGCCAAGTGGTAGTAGGCTTCAGTTGTGTGTTCTCCGCTGCTATAATTTTCAATAAGTTTTTTGAATGCACTCACTGATCTGTTGAATAGATTTGGGGTTGTGCAAGCTGCACCGTGGTAGCAGCGGCCTGCCCAGTAGAGTGCGTAAACTATATCTTCGGCAGGGAGATTGTTATTGGCAAGTTCCTCATATATCTCGGCTGCCTCCAAGAATCTCTTTTCCTTCCGAAGAAGTCGGGCCTTTACAAAAAATTCATCACTGGAACTGTGTTGTCTTTTTTTGTCTCCATATTCAGGGACGAGGTAAGTGCGATGATATGCCTCATGAAGTTCTATGGTTCGTTCTTCGTTGGTCGTGCTATACATGGCTGCTTCGTAGTACTCACGTGCCTTCACGTAATCCTCTGCCTCAAGGTGAATTTCTGCTTTTCCAACATAGGCATCGGTGATATATTCGCTTTCAGGGCACCGTGTAATAAGATCTGTATAACCTTGGTATGCATCGTGGACTTTGCCTTGTCGTTGTAAATTAGAAGCGGCTTCATACATCGCTTCGCACGGATCCGGCACAGGTGGATCGGTTTCATCACACAACAGCGTTAGTTCGGCAATGCGTCGTTCTGCTTCTGCTTTAAGTTCAGAGTGTGGAAATTCAGCAATGAGCTTTTGAAAGGTCTTACATGCCGCGTCGTAATTTTCCTGTTGATAGTTGATGTCTCCGATCGCGTAAAGCGATTTCGACACCCACCGGCTGTTTGGAAATTTTTCTATCAGCTGAGAAAATTTGAGCTTCGCCTGATCGAGTTTTCCAGTTTTATAGAGAGTTTCTGCCCAGAGATAAGTGAGCTCTTCCTTGTGCTTGACAACTTGTGCCTCTAAAACGACCTCTTCAATATGCCTGAGAGCATTTTGATAATGTCTGACATCGCTGCTATCCTCACCGAGTTCGTAGTAGCATCGCCCGATTTTAAGGTTAACGAGGGTTGTAAAGTCCTTGTCAATCCGCTCCGTTTTCGCACCGAATTTTTTTGACTCCTTTAGTGCTGCTTTATAGTTTTTGATGGCACCCTCATAATCCGAGCGTTCGGACAACGCTTCAGCGGCTTCAAAAAGCCTTTCTACTTTTTGAGCATTACCTAATATGAGCGGCGATAGGAGAGCGAGGACCAAAGCGGCACCACCGATGATACCCCAAATTCTGGAATTCATTACTATCTCCTTATTTTACCGTACTGTGTCCAACATTCTGAGAAGGATGTCTGTAGTTGCGAGAGACGTTCCATTGTTCCCAATCAATTCAATTTTCAAGGATTCTTCTCGATTTCCTATATTCCTATCTGCTTTAATAGGAATTTCAATCGTCTCTTCGTCGCTTTTGAGTATTTCTGGAATAGGAGCGGGGGTTTCATAGTTTAATCCGGATATGGACTGTGGTTGAAGTTGGATTTTGACATTATGCACCGTGCCACCGCTGTTTTTGATTGTCAACGTGAGTTTTACTGTCTGACCCCCTAAAAGATAATCCCTACTTAAAGATGCTCCTATTGAAAAGATCGGAGGTACAGGTAGGGGATCCGGAGGATCGGGCTCTGGCAGCCAGTTTACAATAAAGATGATAACCGCGGCAATCATACCCAAGACAACGGCATAGGACAGCCCCTTTTTCCACAGTTTCCGTCTACGCTGGCTGGTTTCGACGTGCTTTATTGCTGTGAGAAGTTCGTGGATAAGTTGGCGGTCGGCATTCAGTTTTGATGCTACTTCCGCTGCCATTTTAGCATCATCAAGTGCTCCTATTTCAAGATAAGCGACACCTAAACTGTAGTGTGCATCCGCATAACTTGGATCTGCCTTTATTGCTCTTTTGAATGCAGCAGCGGCTTCGTTATATTGCCCGTTATTGAGGAATGCTTCTCCGCGTTCGTAGTGTTTTTTTATATCCGTGACGTGTGAGGGAGTGCCAGTTGATTGCGTGGATTGGGTTGAGCGTACTTGTTTGATGTCATTTAAAAGTTGACGCGCGGGTTGGGAATTAGCATCAATCCTTAACGCTGCGTTTGCTGCCTTTTCTGCGTCATCAAGCCGTCCGGTTTCAAGATAGATTTCGCCTAAACTCGTGTGTGCTGCTACAAAATCTGGATCCAGATCTATCGCCTTTTGAAACTCCGCGATTGCCTCCGTATACATTTTCGAGTTCTTGTAGGCGATGCCGAGTTCATAGTGCGTTTCCTGTCTCGGTTTGCCAGCCGATTGTGGGGCTGTCGGTTGTTCCGGTTCTGGAGGTGTAGATGTCTGTGTTGCAGACGGTGTGAAACTCGGATCGATAGCTTCCAAAAGGGACAGTGCGGGTTGATAGTTCGCATCCAGTTTCAACGTGTCTTTTGCGGCATCTCTCGCCTTTCCGAGTTCTTGTTGTCCGAGGTAGGCGAGGGCAAGTGAATGGTGTGCGGCTTTATAGTTGCGATCCAGAGTTATCGTCTTCTGGAGCGCATCGACAGCGCGGGAATAGGTTTCCATCTTGAGGTAGGTTAACCCCAGATTGTAATGTGCAGTGGTAAAATCGGAATCGAGCGTAATAGCGTTTTGGAAGGCTGTAACGGCTTCACTATGGCGTTCATCGTTGAGATAGGTGATACCTCTGTTGTAGTGCGCTTGTTTTATCGAGTTTGCGAGTTCGTGTGCGCGTTGATAGTTGGGGTCGAGCCTTAAGGTCTCTGTAACGGCATGTGTCGCCGCTTCCAAATTGCCCAATTCCCGATAGGCGCGGGCGAGGTTGTAGTGAGCGCGCTTGAAATTCGGAGCAATCGCTATAGCGCGTTCAAGATGCGGAATCGCTTGGTCGTAAGATCCCTGTTCGACGTAAGCATAACCGAGGTTGTAGTGTGCATCAACGAGATCGGGATCAAGTGCTATCGCGTTTTGTAATGCGTCGATCGCCTCCTGATACGCCTTCAGTCCGATGTAAGCAGCACCGAGGTGGGCATAGATATGTTTATTTTTAATGTCGGGATCCTGCGAACTACGTTCTAAGTCTTCGGCAAGGGTGAGTGCTTTCTGGAATGTTGAAACAGCTTCGCTGTAGCGTTCGGCACCATGATATTGTCTGCCTTTGTCGTAATATGCTTGTGTGAGGGTGTCGCACAGGAGCAATGCGGGTTGGTGGGTGTCGTCGAGTTTTAACGCCGCTGTGACCGAGGCACTTGCTTTCTCTAATGCGTCCTGTTCGAGATACGCGCGGCAGAGCGCGCAGTGTGCACCTATGAAATCCGCATCCAACTTTATGGCTGCTTCAAACTCAGGAACTGCTCTGTTGTATTGCCCCGCCTCCAGATAAGCGATACCGAGGTTATAGTGAGCCTCTTTTATAGCGTTCATTTGCTTGGGAAAGAAGAAGATTGTTTTCGGGTTAATTTTAGCGGTATTTTACCAGATATGCTTTAATGTTGCAAACAAAAATCTTGAGGGCAGTTCAATTGTGCGGTATAATGGCGTTGCGATTTATGGGTAACACGACACACATCTTGACTGGGATTATCTATGCTGCAACACTCGCCTGCCCTCTCTACGTCTCCTCGTCAGAAAATCCGGTGGCGGATTATTTGGCTTGGGCTCGCGCTGATTCCCTTCAATAACTATTGGGTCTTCGCATCACTGCGTTGGGATCAGGGATTCCCAACGACAATGTCCCTGTTTTTCAATACCATCTTCGCACTCGCTGTCCTAATCGCCATCAATACCATCCTGCATCGGTTCGCACCGCGCGCCGCACTCACCCAAGGCGAATTGCTGACGCTCTACGCAATGCTATCCGTAGCCTCGGCTATCTGTGGGCATGACCTGTTTGAGGTAATCATTACGAATATCGCCACAGTCGGTTGGTTGGCAACGGAGGAGAATGAGTGGGCAACGCTTTTCCACCGCTATCTCCCAGATTGGCTCGCCTTGACGGACAAGAACCGTTTGACGGTCTATTTTACAGGCGAGTCGAGCCTCTATCTGCGTCCGCATCTTGAGTTGTGGTGGCGACCTGTGCTTGCGTGGAGCGGGTTTATCATCGTTCTGCTTTTCACCACGTTTTGTATTAATGTGATACTACGAAGACAGTGGATTGAAATTGAACGGCTCAGTTATCCGATTATTGAGTTACCCTATCAGATGACAACGGTGCGTTTCTTCCGATCGAAACCTTTGTGGGTCGGCATCATCCTCGCAGGCGGGATAGATGTTGTTAACGGACTGCATTTTCTATTTCCAAACTTTCCAGGACTCGGTGGTGAGTTCTATGATCTGCGACCACTCTTTACAACGAAACCGTGGAATGCGATCGGTTGGACACCCATCGTTTTCTTTCCCTTCGTTGTCGGGATGGCGTATTTTATTCCGCTGGATCTTTCATTTACGTTCTGGTTTTTTTATATCTTCTGGAAGTTCGAGATGATTTTCGGGAGTATCGCTGGCTTGCAGCGGATTCCGGGGTTCCCGTTCATCTTCGACCAGTCGTTCGGAGTTTGTGTCGGTGTCCTGTGTATGGCGTTGTGGAGTGCACGGGACCATTTGCGGAGTGTCCTTATGCAAGCGTTACACGGAAATAGAAGCGCAGAGTCCAACGAACCGATGTCCTATCGTACTGCGGTGTTAGGATTAATCTGTGGGTTTCTGCTTCTCACCGGTTTTTGGTGGATTGCGGGGATGTCTTTCTGGGTGGCGGTGCTCGTCTTTGCTATCCATCTGACGACGGTGACGGTGATTACCCGTGTCCGTGCTGAATTGGGTCCGCCGATTCATGACTTACGTTCTATGGGACCTGATGTCCTACTTCCCAAGATGTTCGGAATGCGACGGCTTGGCGGACAGAACCTGGCACTGTTTTCGCTGATATTCTGCTTTAACCGCGCCTACCGGGGCAATACGATGCCGCACCAGTTAGAGGGCTTGAAATTGGCGGAACGGTCGCGAAGTTCTTCGCGGCGGATTGCTATTGCGATGCTCCTCGCGATGGTACTCAGCCCCTTTGCGGCGTTTTGGGGCGCACTGCATCTCGGTTATGAAAGTGGCGCAATTGAGGTCTGGTCAGGTTCGGTGTTCAACCGCACCCAGAATTGGTTCACAAACCCGATGCCTGTGAACATTCCATCGTGGATTGCCATGGTTTGCGGTCTTCTGTTCGCGTTTGGTCTGACGCTCGTTCGGCTCCGTTTTTTCTGGTGGCCCCTGTATCCGATTGGATATGCTATCTCTGGGACGTGGGCGGTGAACTTCTTCTGGTTTTCGGTCTTCATCAGTTATTTCGTCAAGTTGGCGATTCTACGTTTCGGTGGTGTGCGGACGTTTCGGCGGGTCGCGCCGTTCTTTTTAGGGCTGATTTTGGGTGAATTCTTGGTTGGGAGTGTCTGGGGATTGCTCGGTATCTTCCTCGAAAAGCCGATGTATCGGTTTATTTGGTGAAGATACGCATCTTCCGTTTTTCACTTGACAAAGAGTTATGGATTCCCATAAAATATAATAAGATTTCTACCTGTCGGGTATACCACGATATGCTCGCAAATTGAAGGTTTCCGAGATTTGCTATGGGACAAATACAGCAACTTCGTCGAATTACAATATGGGGTGTCGGTTTAATTGGCGGATCGCTTGGACTTGCACTGAAAAAAAATGGATTTCAAGGGCAACGTGTCGGGTTAGGGCGAAACATCGGTAGGCTCGAAAAAGCACTCCAATCCGATGCGGTTGATGTGGTTACGACAGAGATGGCGGAAGGGCTACGTGGAAGCGACCTTGTTGTACTGTCTACACCTGTTGAGTTGGTCCCAGCGTTCGTACAACATATTGTTGAAGTTGTTGGATCGCAGCAGTCTATGGTGTTGACGGATGTCGGTAGTACGAAATCGGTATTGGTGCGGACGGTTGAAGCATTGTTGAGGGAAAATGGTTCGGATACCCTTTCTTTTGTCGGTGCGCATCCGATGGCAGGCTCACACGAAACCGGTGTCAGTGCCGCGCAGGCAACACTTTTTGAAAACGCAACGTGTATTTTGACACCCACAGAAAACACCGATCCCGATTCCCTACAACGGGTTAAAAATCTGTGGGACTTTGTCGGAGCAGTCCCGCATCTCCTCTCTCCTGAAACCCATGATTTGCTTATCGGTGCCGCAAGTCATCTCCCACATCTCATTGCGAGTCTACTCGCCAATACTGTTGCGAATGTGGAAACGGAGCAGCATAAAGCGTTGGACTTTACGGCGACTGGCTTTCGGGATTCCACACGTATCGCCGCGGGGTCGCCTGACTTATGGACCGGCATTTTTACCCAAAACAGAGATGTCCTTTTATCACTCATTGATGACATCGTTGAAAATCTAATCGAGTTCAAAACCTTGCTTCAGATGGATGACTTGGCTGAGATTGAACGTGTCCTTTTGGACGCACAAGTTATCGTCGAAAAGCGCAAAAAAGTGTTAGGAGGCTCATGAAAAAACCAGGATCTCAGGTGACGATTGCGATGGATGGACCCGCTGGTTCCGGGAAAAGCACGGTGGCGCGACGCATCGCAGAAAAACTTGGATTGCTTTATCTCGATTCCGGAGCAATGTACCGAGCGGTGACCCTGTTGGCAATACAGGAAGAACTGGCGGCGGATAACCCGAAACTGATTGACCGCGTGAAAGCGTGTCATATTGAATTCACGGATAATGGCAGAACGATTTTGCTTGATGCCGAAGATGTGTCCAAACAGATCCGAACGCCTGCTGTCAATAGATTGGTCGCAGATGTCGCGAAAATTCCAGAGATTCGTCGTGAAATTGTGAAACATCAACAGCGGATTGGTGCTGAAGGTAGCATCATTGCTGAAGGTAGGGATTTAACGACTATCGTTTTTCCGAACGCCGATTTTAAATTCTATCTTGATGCTTCTGTGACAGAGCGTGCGAAGCGAAGACTCGCCGATCTCCAAGCACAAAACATAGACGCGACGTTGGCAGCGGTTGAAGCAGAGATTCGCGAGCGCGATGAAAAGGATACGACCCGAGAACACAGTCCGCTGCGTGCTGCTGACGATGCGATTATCGTTGATACGACCGATAAAGCAATTGAAGATGTGGTTGATTTTATTGCACACGTGTGTGAAAACAAGCAGGGACGGGAACGTAGGAGGGGTTTCTAACCCCGATTAACGCAGGAGGGGTTTCTAACCCCGATATTTTTATGTGGTATACCAATAACCAGTTTTGGACATCCCGTGCGGTCTATCGATGGGGGCATCGACTTACAAACTTTTTCTGTAAAACGTTTGGGCGCCTTGAAGCGCGAGGTGTTCACCATATTCCGAGAGAAGGGGGTGTGCTGTTCGTCTCGAATCACGTCAGCTTTCTGGATCCAGTTATCGTCGGTTCTGCCGCCAATCGCGAGATTCATTATATGGCGCGGAGTAATGCATTCGACATTCCCGGCTTAGGAAAACTCATCTCAACCTATAATGCCTATCCTGTAAATAGAGGTGCCCCTGACTTAGGGGCGTTGCGGCGGACTATTTCGCTTTTGCAAACTGGGAACGCTGTGCTTATATTTCCCGAAGGCACTCGTAGTGTCGATGGCACATTAGGTAAGGCGCGGGACGGTGCCTGTTTTATTGCACACCGAGCGGGGGTACCCACTATTCCCGTTTATCATAGTGGTGCGGAACGGATGTTGCCGCGCAACAGTAAACGGCTGCGTCGGTCGAAGTTAACTGTCGTCTTCGGTGCTCCTCTCGAACTCACTACCGAGGAATTTGAAACGAAGCGTGAGATGTACCAACAGATGGGCAATCAAATGATGGAGGCGATCGCAGATTTACGGGATAACGTGTTTAGTTAGTTGGATTTGCCAGAATCAATAAAACATCGCCCTCTTGGACCTGATAGGTCTTCCCCTCAGCTCTCAACAAACCTTTGCTTCGGGCTTGCGGATAACTGCCACACGCTATTAAGTCAGCCCAATTAATTGTTTCAGAACGGATGAAACCTTGCGCGAAATCCGTGTGTACACGACCCGCCGCATCCACAGCAGTTTGCCCCTCGCGCAGTGTCCACGCTCGCGTCTCGACGGGACCGGTCGTAAAGAATGTGAGTAGTCCTAATAACCGATACGAAGTCTGAATGAACCGCTCTAAAGCGGATGCGTGCAACCCCATTTCCTCCATGAATACCTCGGTATCCGTTTCGTCAAGTTGCGACAGTTCCATTTCCAACTGTGCCGCGAGTACAATGACTGCCGTTTGTGGTTCCGTCTTATATTTTCCGAAGCGTTCGAGAATTTCATCAGCCGCGTCGAGTTGTGTTTCGCCGATATTGCAGACTAACAACAACGGTTTCTGTGTCAAAAATCCGTAACCGCGTATCAACTTCTCCTCATTGGCAGATAGGTCGAGGATTCGGAGCGGTTTTCCAGTTTCTAAGGTCTTCTGACACGCCTCTAACAGTTTAATTTCACTTTGTTGTTCCGGAAGTTTCTGATTTTGATATTGCTTACGGAGTCGGGTAAGTCTACCTTCAACGATCTGCAAATCTGCAAGTGCAAACTCAAGGGCAACACTTTCAATATCGCGCGCTGCGTCAACGTTGCCGTCAACGTGTGGAACCGCTTCGTCTTCAAAAAGCCTGACGACATGTGCAAGTGCATCGACTGTGCGGAGTTCTGCAATCATCCCAGAGTCTAACTCTGCTTGTTCCATGTCCGTTTTGCTTACCCCGGCAACGTCTACATAGTCAATTGTAGCGGGTGTTGTTTTTTTTGATTCAGATATTTTTGCTATCTGTTCCAGACGTTTGTCTGGGACATTGGCAGTACTCAGATTTATTTGTCCTCGATTGGTGTAGCCCCCAATTTCTGCGTTGGATTGGGCTAAGGTATTAAATACCGTCGTTTTTCCAACCTGTGGTCTACCTACAATTCCGATTTTCATTTTTTTTACCTATTTATTTCGCAAGTAAGGTTCTAACCTCGTTGATGCGACAGAAAAATCTGTTGACAACATGTGTCTTAAGTATTAAGATAAGTGGTAAGTAAAAAGCCAAACAGTAGCCTGCAACACTGGCACAGGCGGATATGAGGAAGGCACGAAATAGACATAATGACCGTGCTTCCTCCGCAAGGAACAATTAAAAAGCCTGCAACACCGGCGCAGGCGGATTTACGAGACGCATTCGATAGTTTTAACGTTCGGTATTTACCCCGCAAGGAACAATTAAAAAAAGGTAATTAAACATGGCAGCTGAAAAAGGAACATGGAGGCAGCACATCGTCAAAGTTTTGACGCTTCTCTTAATCCTCACGATATGCCTTGCCGTTTTGCAATGGTTTATCATCAAAGAATTGTTTGGTTTCGGCGCGGACATGGTGAAGGATGCGCTGATTCGACAAGCTCCTGAAGGAGTAGATCGGTATGACGTTGAAGCGACGTTTGATCGGGTTAAAACAGCCGGACAGCAGTTGCCATTCAGTTTCCTTACGGGGAGAATCAGTCTCCGTAAAATCAGAGCCGTTGGTAGGTATGCGATAGAAGCGAACGCTGATGAATCTTGGGACGCCGATGAGATTAACACACTCCTGCGGATGATGGACGCCTCTGTCGGAGTTAAAGGAGGAACCGAGTAACTTGCAGTATCAGTTTGCAAGCGACACTTAAACAATGCAGACACAGCTAACTCCCCCTTATGAGAAATTCGCCTACGCCTATGACAGGATGATGGCAAACGTCAACTACACGCGTTGGACCCATTACATTGAATCACTTTTCGATAAATATAATTGCAAACCACGCACGGTTCTTGATTTGGCATGTGGCACCTGTGCTTTGACGATAGAACTCGCATTGAGAGGCTATGAGATGACTGGGGTGGATCGGGCAGTTGGTATGCTGGACCTTGCGAAGGAGAAAGCCGCGGCGCACGATTTAAATATCGGACTCCAATACGGTGACATGCGCGAGTTCCAACTCAACCAACGATTTGACGCGATCCTCTGCACCTACGATAGCATTAATTATGCTTACGATGAAACCGAATTAAGCAACGTCTTTCAGTGTGTTGCTGAGCATCTCGAACCGGACGGCTTATTTATCTTTGACGTGACAACGGAACGGAACATTGTTGAACATTTCCACAACAAAACGTTCGCGTCAAATCATGATGATTATACCTACATCTGGAAAAACAACTACCTCCATCATTCCAAGATGTGTCGAACTGTCTTAACCTTTTTCATCCGAGAGGGGGATCTGTTTCGCCGCTATGAAGAGGTTCACCAGCAGCGAATCTTTGAAGTCAACACCGTCAATGACTTGCTCAAGAGTTCTGGCTACAAGCCATTGAGTGCTTACGACATGTACACCTTCAATCGTTGGAACCGCTATTCAGATCGTATTAATTTTACAGCACGTTTGCTCTAAAAATTGGAGGGGACCAGACACTTCGTGTTCGTGTCTCTTGAGGATGCGCGCTTGGAAAGCGCGCCTATCTGTGAACAACTACAGCCCTTCCGCAACAAGGTCGCCTACTTCCTCAGTCGTATATCCCATGCGTCCAGCACCCAGATCCTTGATTTTTCCGCTTGCAAGCAGGTCACTGATAGAGTTTTCTACTTTTGTTGCCGCTTCTGCATACCCAAGGTGGTCGAGCATCATTCCAGCCGCGCCTATCGCGGCGATGGGATTAATCTGATTTTTGCCGGTATAACGCGGCGCGGAGCCGTGAATCGGTTCAAACATAGCGACACTTTCTGGGTTCAGATTTCCGGATGCGGCGACCCCCATGCCCCCCTGAATCATCGCACCGAGATCGGTGATAATGTCTCCAAACATGTTACATGTCACAACAACGTCGAACCACTCTGGATTTTTCACCATCCACATTGTCGTCGCATCAACAAAGGCATATTCCTTCTTGATATCAGGGTAATCTTCGCCAACCTCGTCAAAGACGCGGCGCCACAGATCGTGTGCGTAGGTGAGGACGTTTGCTTTGTCGCAGAGCGTCAGCGTATTTTCCTTATTACGCTTTTTGGTGAGCTCAAACGCATAGCGCACGCAGCGTTCTACGCCTTTGTAGGTGTTAATCATTTCCTGAATCGCAACTTCATCACGCGTGCCACGTTTCAGGAAACCACCGATGCCAGCGTATAAGCCTTCGGTATTCTCGCGAACAATGATGAAATCAATTTCTTCAGGTCCCTTGTCTTTCAGGGGGGTTGGAACGCCCGGGTAGAGTTTGACGGGGCGGAGGTTGATGTAGAGATCAAGTTCAAACCGGACTTTGAGCAAGATGCCTTTCTCTAAAATACCAGGTTTGACATCGGGGTGCCCAATTGCGCCGAGGTAGATAGCGTCTAAACCTCGGAGTTCTTCTAAAACTGAATCCGGTAACACTTCGCCGGTTGCGAGATACCGGTCGCCGCCGACATCATATTCGACTGTTTCGTATTGGATTCCGGCTTGTTCGGCTGCTGCCCCGAAGACCTTCATTGCTTCGCGCGTCACTTCGGGGCCGATTCCGTCGCCAGGGATGAGACCGATTTTATACATAAATTATCTCCAAGATGTTAGTATGATGAATTTCGGCGTAGCTTGCAAGCCGAAACTTGCTATAGAAAAGCAAACTCCTTATATTTTACCACATCTGGGACGATATTGCAAATTGGGTCTGAGGCAGAGTTACTTATGCTGAAGCCTATAGATAGACACTTCAGTGAGTTATAGCCCCGACCACTGCTGGTGAGGTTTGATGAAGTTTCAATACATATTTCGGTAATTTGATACATTCCCCAAACAGGGTAGGTGCGGTTTGCAACCCCACCGGATCTCATTAAGAAATTACCGATTTAAATTCTTCATCTTCACGAAACCTCACCCGGGAGTACCGGGATTTCCGTAAGTCCTATGAGAGTTACTCGTATGCTTTCACAACAGTGTATTGCTGCGGTTGGCCATCAACAATTTTCAACACGCGGATACCGGAAGCAGGTTTGATAGGATGACGGTTACCATCAAAGCCGGAAATAGTTGTCGCCCCTTGGTAGTCAGTGATAGCAGCAACTGCGTCCCGAATCATAACAGGGTCTGTTGATTGGGCGTTTTCAATCGCTATTGCCAATAACCGCATGGCATCGTAACCTAATGGCGCGATACCAATAGCCTGATTTTTAAACATTGTTTCATAAGCGTCCGTAAAATCTGCAGCAAGTTCATCCGAGATACTACAATAGTAGGAATTTTCGAGAGGGGTGTTATCCTCTAAAATGTCTAACATCAACGAATCATCCCAACCATCACTGCCGATAAAGATGGACTTAATGCCCATCTCCCGTGCCTGTTTCACTATGATCGGGTTCTCTGGCGGAAAACTTGCGAGAAGCAGGACATCAGGGTTTGCCTCTTTGATGATCCCAAGTTGTCCATCAAACATTGTATCGCCTTGTTCATAGATTTGATTGGCAACAATGCGACCGCCAAGTGCCTTGAAATCCGCATCAAATGCGTTAACGAAACCTTTAGAGTAGACATCCCCGTTCTGCCAAATCATCGCTGCAGTTTTCTTGCCGAGGTCGTTCACCACAAAACCTGCCATGACTTTTGCTTGCAAGGCATTTGAATTCGCCACGAGAAAGAGAAAATCTCTCGGATCATTCCCAGTATTCGTCACGTCAGCACCTGTTGCACCCACAATGACAGGAATATTGATGATCGGTCCAACTTTAACAGCACTACTTGAAAACATCGGACCTAATATAGCGACAACATTTTCCATTTTAGCTAATTCTGTTGCAGAATCAGCAATGGTTCCTGTTTCCACTTTATAGATAAGTTCTACCTGCCTCCCAAGAATACCGCCTGCTTTGTTGATTTCGGCTAAGGCAAGTTTGGCACCGTCGCCAAAAGTGGCGTAATTTAGCAACGGATGAATCAAACCCACTTTAAGTGTAGGCTTCGGTTCTTCAGTTATTCCGACATCTCCCGTTCTCTCCTCCCCAGAAAGGTAAGCGACTGAGAGTACGAGTAATACGCATAGTGTTAACCTAAAAATTTTCGGATTCATAAACTGCTCCTATGTTTTTAGACCCACGCACCCAGTGCAGGATAGTCTAATATTCTGTTTGAGGGTTTCGGTTAGATAATAATGGTTCAGTAATTCATCCTAATGCTGGTGTCGCATCATTGTTCAATCTTTATCCAAAAGTATAACAAGCGTAAGAAAATAGTCAAGAAAAAATTAGAGGGTTTTCGGTTAGATAATAATGGTTCGGTAATCCATCCTAATGTTGGTATCGCATCATTGTTCAATCTTCAAAAGTATAACATTTTAGGATTTACGCAATAATTTACGATTGTGCTTACTTTTAGATTATGGCCCTGAGATGGGAGAATTTGGTGTTTCCGCAAAAAATACGGATGTGCTATAATGGTTATCTACATCGCAGGGTATTTGAGGCATTGGAGGAACACATTGATTAACGAACCGCGCCTGAAGACAATTCTTAATCAATTTCAAAATCAACGTATTCTGGTTGTTGGCGATTTTTACCTTGATGCCTATTGGTACATAGACAAGACCCGTTCAACACTATCGTTGGAAACACCATGGCATACGAATCCCGTTGTTGAGCAACGCTATAGTCCCGGTGCAGTGGGGACAGTTACAAATAACCTCAAGGCGTTAGGAGTAGGCACAGTCTATACGTTAGGTGTTATCGGTGAGGACGGATTTGGTCGGACGCTGCTGGATTGCCTGCAGGCGAATGGATGCTTGACGGATTTTATGATACAGGTGCCGAAGTGGGTAACGCCTACCTATCTTAAACCGATTCATCGTGGCTATGAAGGCGTGGAGACGGAGGGACCGCGGTTCGATATTGAGAACCAGTCAGCGATGGATGAGGCGATTGAAACTGATGTTATTGATGCCCTTCGAAATTGTATGCCGCTTGTTGACGGTATCATTGTCGGTGACCAGATGCCAATTGAGAACTTAGGGGTTGTCACCAACCGAGTGAGAGAAGAATTATGTGAGTTGGGATTGGCGTTTCCTGATAAGATTTTTTTCGCAGACTCCCGCACGCGGATTGGTAAGTATCGAAACGTTATCATAAAACCGAACCGGTTTGAGGCGAAGCGTGCTGTTCAGTCTGAGTGGAGCGGGCAGGAAGTTGACATCGAAGAGGCGAGGCAGTGCGCTATTGCTCTCGCGGAACAGACCCAAAGAATGGTATACGTCACCCTCGGTGAAAACGGTATCCTCGTCTATAGTGAAGGTAACTTTACGCATATCCCCGGTATTTCGATTAACGACGAGATCGATCCAGTTGGGGCGGGTGACAGTGTTTCGGCGGGACTTGTCGCAACGCTCTGTAGCCTACGCACTTCACAAGCGGAGGCATCTGTTGAAGCGGCTTATGTTGGCAATTTGGTTGCTTCTATTACCGTTACCAAGATCGGTGCCACCGGTACAGCATCGCCAGCAGAAATCCTAAAACGTCATCGAAACTTGGTGAATCTATGAATGTTTTTGAAGCAATAACACAGCGCAGAAGCCATCGCGGCACATTTCAGAACCGCACAATTGATGCAGCAGACCTTGAAAAACTCATTGAAGCTGCGCGGTGGACTCCCTCGCCTTTCAATGTTCAACCTTGGGAACTTGTGCTGATTCAGGAAGCGGAAGGCAAGACAGCACTCGCTGAGGTAACGGAGCGCGCTATCGTTGAGCAATTCAAAGATGCCAAATTCCTTGATGACAATAGCCGTTGGATGCGTCTCACAGAGGCGGATTTGAAAACTTTAGGGGATGGTGTGTTGCTTACGGATCACGTCACACTGCCGAAATTGCTTCAGGGCGCGCCGGACAAATTATTGGAACGGGTGTTGAAAAACGCGAAGTCGTTCACACTTTTGGGGCATTTAGGAGCAGGAAATATCCCCGCGAACGAGATTGCTGCACAAGTGCGCGAGGCACCGTTACTCATGTTGGTTACGATGAATTGTAAGAGATACCCACCTGGGGACGGAGGAACGCGATGGATGTGGCTGAGTATGGGGATGTTAATTCAGAATGTACTTCTCGCTGCAACTGCTTTGGAGATTGGTGTGCAGTTTGTCAGTGCCCCTTTGGAACACCCCACGGATCGTGAACGGGTTCGTCAACTTTTCAATATCCCTACTTCTCATGAAGTAATTACGCTGCTCAGGATAGGGTATATTGAAAAGAGTCGTGGGGACTCCGTCCGGTTACAACCATCAGAGTTTGTTCACTTTGAAAAGAGAGAGTAGGCGGGGATAGCACCCCGCCACTGCACTGCTGGCGAGGTTTCCTGGGGATAAAGAAAGGGAAACGCCCTATCAAAACTCCAAGTAAAAACATCTCGCCGATTCTCAAACGCATGTGAGTACATGCAGGCACAGGACCCGCCACTATCAAAATGTAGTGTATAAAATTTAACTGTTTTGTAAAATTTCTTTCAGTGCTACTTTCTTTCTTTTCACTCGTCGTTGTTGGCGTTGGCGGATTTGCGTCCGACGTCGGACCTGTCCGCTTTTACTCCGTGGCATAATATTACCCCCTTTCTTCAATTGTTTTGGCGAGGTACATGACTGCCGATGTACACTGCGCTTCTATCTCTGCCATTGCGATGGTAAGTTCTGCTTCTGAGCGTGCGTGTAACTGTAGCCGCTCTTCGGTAACCGTGATGTAGCGTTCGTTTTCCACATCAACAAATTCAACTTGTTCTTCGCTTTCATTCACTAAAGCGTAGTTAGCAAACCTCTCTTGTAAGGACGGGACGTCTGTCCGTTCCTCGAAACTCTCTTTGATTCCCAAGCCGTCGAAATTTTTATAAAGTGCCCGAGCAGGAAGTTCGTCAGGTGAGACCGGCGGTATTACTGTCTCTGAGGTAGGTGTGTCGGAGAGATCGACTGAATCTGAAGGCGGTGCGGGAGGCTCCGCAGGGATGGTCAAAGCCTGTTCCGGATTGCTTATCGCAATCTTTACCGGGTCAAAATGCGGCGAAACCGATTCCGCTAAATCAGATGTGGTATCCTCTTGCTTGTGGTGTCTCGGATTTTTTGCAGGGTCTGAAAAGACGGAAATCGGTTGAGATGGGTAGGCTTCTGACGCTTTGTATTCCAGAACATCTGAAAGGATTTCCTTAACCTCCTCACGTCTGTCAATAATCATATCCGGTGCTTCCACAAGTATCCGTAGAGTTTCAATACCGATAGTTTGGATCATCGGATGAAATGCCAGTATTTCCGATGGGGCGGCTTCAAAAAGCGAGCGGGTGACAAAAGCCACCTCTGCGAGGTCTCGGTTGCCTATTAATTTAAGCCGTTTTTCACACGCCGTGAGTGCTTGCACTAATTGGTGCATGAAGTCTGGTGTAACAAGATGTGGAAGCACTTCTACCCGAAAATGTTCGCAGGCACGTTCGGCTTCCGATAAAGGATTTGATTCCTCTTCACTCGCGGTTTCTTCTGTTACATTTGTTAGATGGATGAGGTCTTCTTCAGATTCGTCTGTGAGCGCGTTCGTTTTGTCTGCTTGGTAATTATCAAGTACTTCTGTCACCTGTGTATACATCAGGTCAAAATCGAAAAGTATACCTTCAAGTTCAGGTTCGTCAAGAAGTTTACGACTCTGTGAGATACAGGCGTGTAAATGTTCTTCTTCCGACTTTTCATAAGGAAGTCTACGTTGCTTTTCGATAGCAAGTTTTTTTTGTTTAAATTTCCGGTCGCGATTTCGTTTTTCGCGCTTCCGTGCCACATTTATGGCGCGGCGTCCCTTTTTCTTTGCCATGATAGTATTTTCACTATTAGAGTAGCTATTGGATGAACTTTTTTTTAGGGTGTTTTTAATTCCAAACGTAGCATAACATCAAGTTCAGCGTGTTATTAAGTATATATCATTGCGAATTTATTGTCAAGTTTAAATTTTTTAGAGGAATATGGTGTTTTAGGTGAGGCTCTCCGTTCTTTCGTAGAAGAGAAACGGATGAAAAACGCGGTTAATATTGCCCCATAAAAATGTATATCAAGTCAAATTGGATTTATGGATCAGTTGCTTGACACTAATTGCCGATTATGGTAATATTTCCACTTTTGTTAACGCTAATTTTTCTATTTTTTTAGAAATTTGACGAATGACAAAATTTGTGTTATCATATATTATTAATGTACGGCTATATTCAGCGTAGATTCGATATAGAAAATAGAGCGAATTTTGCTGTTAGAACACGCTCTGTGTAAGAGAGAGCAACCTAACTATCCTCTTGAGTTGCTAAATTCTTAATTTGGATACGCCTTGATTGTAGTAATCTTATGAGGAAAAGCGGGGGTTGCTAACTTCGTTTTTGTGTTTATTTTTTTAATAGCAGTTTTCAAAATTTGACGTTTACGTCGAAATCGAAGAGGGAAAATTATATGTATTACAGTAAATATCTCAAACCGATCATCTTCGCACTCAGTATCTTTGTAGTTATTGCGATGTGTACGTTTACAACGGTCATTGCACAGGAAGAAGCCAGCGATGCGGAGGAAACAGAAGCCACCGCGGACGAGGCTGAAGCATCTGAAGAAGCATCTGAGGCGGATGCGCCTGTGAGACTTGAGAGTCTTGTCGTGGTGGGATCGCGTTCCCAACCGCGCTCCGTCTTGGATTCAGCGGTCCCGATCGATATTGTGTCAAACGAATCCTTTGAAAAGCAGGGCGGCGCAGATCTACCGGATTTATTGAGAGCTTTGGTGCCGTCTTATAACATCAATACACAGCCGATTAGCGATGCGTCAACAGTGGTCCGTCCGGCGAATTTACGGGGACTTGCCCCAGACCATACATTGGTGTTGGTCAACAACAAGCGGCGACACCGTGCCGCAGTGATTCACTGGCTCGGAAACGGTCTGTCTGATGGTTCACAGGGACCTGACCTGGCACCTATTCCCGCAATTGCGCTGCAACAGGTAGAGATCCTCCGTGATGGCGCATCCGCACAATACGGTTCTGATGCCATTGCCGGCGTGATGAATTTTCAGCTGAAAAACAACCACGAAGGCGGTTCGTTTGAATTCAAACCCGGTATCTACCAATACGGCGATGGTCGACAGTTTGCTGTCGCAGGGAATATCGGTTTAGGGAACCCAGACGCGTGGAGTAGTCTCAGCTTTGAATACGGTGGTGCAGATCCGACCGTCCGCTCTGTCCAACGTAATGATGCCATAGCCATGATTAACGCAGGCAATTTTAGTGTGAAAGACCCGGCGCAAATTTGGGGACAACCGATTATAGAGAATGATGTCAAATTGTTTGCCAACTACGGTGCCACCCTCACAGATACCATCAATTTCTATGGACATGCCAACTACGCCCGAAAGCGGGTTGAAGGCGGATTCTATTTCCGAAATCCGAATACCCGTAGCGGTGTGTTTAGTTCGACAGGTGGCGAGACGTTGCTCGTCGGGGATTTGCGGGGTTTGACAAACGAAATGGCGGCTTGGGAATCCCGAAAGCAGGCAGCGGAGGCTGCCGGGCAGGAGTTTACCGAACTGTCGCCTCACGCCGCTGACGACATCCCGATAACCAACCATGTTCCTGATCCTGAACGGTTGCAAGCCGTCAAGAGTGACCCGAACCTATTCACATTCCAGGAGATGTTTCCAGGCGGATTCACACCCAGATTTGGCGCGTTCGCTTGGGATAGTTCCGTCGTCCTTGGTGTTAAGGGCACTGCTCTCGAGGAAGCGTTAGGCAAACCCCTAACGTGGGATGTGAGTGGTTCTTTTGGACGGCACCATGCCGATTTCTTTATCTTCAATACCGTCAATGCTTCGCTCGGACCAGACACACCGACATATTTTGATCCAGGCGACTATATCCAGACGGATTATAACCTCAACTTCGATGTAACCTATCCGCTCAGCGACATGGTGTTCCTCGCTGCTGGTTTGGAATATCGGGATGAAGGGTTTGAAATCATAGAAGGGGAACGCGAGTCGCATCAGATCGGGCCCCTCGCTGCTCAAGGTTTCACTGCTGCCTCCAACGGATTTTCAGGATTCAGCCCGGTCGCAGCAGGAAAGTGGCACCGCTCTAATGTTGCTGCCTATCTGGAAACTGAAATCAGACCGATTGAGCCGCTGCTAATCGCGCTTGCTGTACGCGGTGAACAATTTGAGGGCTTCGGTAGCACGCTGAACTATAAAGTCGCTGCGAACTACAAAGTTACGGAAACGATGCGGTTGCGGGGAAGTTATAGTACCGGGTTCCGAGCACCGACACCCGGGCAGCAAAATACGTTCAACATTACCACTGAATACGATTTTGAGAAGGGTGATCTCGTTAATAACGGAACAATTCCTTCTACCAACGCTGCTGTCGGTGTTGTGACAGGTAAGGAAGATAACTCGCTTGACCCGGAAACATCAAATAACTTCACAGGTGGATTTGCCGTTGATATTTTGGGCGTAAATTTCACCGTGGACTTTTTTGATATTCGGCTGAAAAACCGGTTATCAGTCTCACAAGACTTCACATTGACTGAGTCGCAGAAGGCGCAGCTCATCGCCGAAGGTGTAACCAGTGCAGCGAATCTGGAACAATTCCGGTTCTTTATCAATGACTTTAATACCACAACCCAAGGTATTGACTTTGTCGTTACAGCACCAATACCCAACGGAAACCTCATCGCCGTGTATAACTTCACGAACACCACAGTTACCGATCACAATCCAGCCACGCTGGACGACCATCGAATCAGGGAACTGCAAGAGAATTTACCAGAACACCGCGCCAGCGCGACTGTTATTCAATCCATAACGGACATGTGGTCGGTCCTCGGACGCGCCAGTTATTTCAGCGGTTGGTTCGATTCTGAAGATTACTTACAGAACCCAGATGTGCCAGGCACTGGTGAATACACTGGAAAGGTTATTTTCGACTTGGAAACCACTTACGCCGTCGGGTCGGGAATCGCTCTCACGCTCGGTGGAAGAAATATCCTGAATACCTTTCCTGATGAAAATCCGAATGCTGCTGATTCTGTCGGTAACAAATACGGACAGTTCAGTCCGTTTGGGTTTGATGGGGCGTACTGGTATGCTAAAGTCGGATACAGGTTCTAAAACCTATCTCCTGAAAAGTGCTGAATATGCTTTTCGTAAAAGGCGCGGTGTGAAAACCGCGCCTTTTCAATATCATATAACCTAAGTTGCCACCTTGGCATGACAGGCCTATTGCATTTTGATGAAAATCGGCATGCAGTCAAAAACCCTGTTATCAACACTGTCAAAGATGGAAAGACACAGTTCCATCAATTTATTTTTTCATAATACTTGCAATTATAGATGACGCATGCTGCTTCCCGCTCCAGCGGAGTGGTATGTCTATAGAGAGGTAATAGAAATGAGCAATCAGTCCAGAGATGCGGAATATACAATGGGCCGCAGCCAAGAGGAAACGGATCGCTTAATCGAGCAATCACAACTCTATGAAGATGTGACACGGCGTTTTTTTCTTAGAAGCGGTATTGCAAAGGGGATGAAAGTCCTTGATGTTGGAAGTGGTGCTGGCGATGTGGCTCTTACGCTCGCCGAATTTGTTGGTCCCGACGGCATAGTTGTTGGTGTAGATCTCAACCCCGATATTCTCAAAACAGCGCAAGCTCGAGCGGATGCGGCGGGTTTTTCAAACATTGAATTCATCGCAGGCGATACCCGAACCCTTGAACTTCCAAACGACTTTGATGCTGTTGTCGGACGACTTGTACTGATGTATATGGCTGACCCTGCGGAAGCACTTAAACATTTGGCGACACATCTGCGTCCCAGTGGAATAGCCGCCTTTCAGGAAGCCTATTTTGCACCTTATACCGTGGCTGAGCATCCTGATACACCATTGGCAAACGAGTTGATTAAGTGGGGACGCACCGTGTTTGAGCGTTCCGGTGCACATCTTGACATGGGCGTGGAACTTTACCAGGCTTTTGTCGATGCAGGGTTGCCTGAACCAACGCTACATTTTGAGGCACCGATGGGGGGTCCCGTGAACTGGTCCGGTTACGAATATCTTGCGAACAGTTTTCGGAGCCTTGTCCCTCTGCTGGAGGCTTATGGAATTACGACGGCTGAAGAGTTAGATGTTGATACGTTGGCGGAGCGGATACAGGCGGAAGTCGCCGCAGCGAAACGCCCGATTATGTTGCCACCGCATATCACGGCGTATGCCACACTTGCATCGTAAAAAGGCTCCGCACATGGCGACAAATCATTTAGAGAACTCACAAACATCACATCGCGATGCCACCTATACGTTAGGACGCACCTCACACGAAACGACACGTCTCATTGAGCAATCAAGAATCTACGGAGAGTCGACGCAACGTCTCTGTAAGCGAGCCGGTATAACGGAAGGGATGCGAGTCCTCGAAATCGGTAGCGGTGCAGGTGATGTCGCGCTCATGCTTGCTGAACTTGTCGGTCCTAAGGGGCGGGTTGTCGGTGTAGATGTCAATCCCGCAATTCTTGAAACCGCACACGAGCGGGCAACAGACGCAGGTATGCGGAACGTAGAATTTATTCCGGGTGATGCACGAACGCTGGCTTTTTCGGACAAATTTGACGCTATTGTCGGACGGTTTGTGTTGATGTATATGTCATATCCGAGGAGAGCATTCGCTCAACTCATAACGCATTTGAAGCCCGGCGGTATCGCCGCGTTTCAGGAGCCGGAATACACGCTTTATCCCGCGTTCTTACATCCAGATACACCACTTATGAATCAACTCGTTAAGTGGATTTTGGGCGTGTTTGAACATTCGAAAGCGCATCTTGACACGGGCATGGAGCTTTATTGTGCTTTTGTTGACGCAGGGTTGCCACCACCCACGATGCATCTTGAATCCCCAATCGGTGCCGCTAAAACGTGGGCGGGGTACCGGTACATGGCGACTATCTTTCAGTCTCTCCTTCCGCTCTTAGAAAAATATGGGCTTGCGACAGTGGAACAGGTGGATGTAGATACGTTAGCTGCACGGATCCGGAAAGAGGTTCTCACATCGAAACGTCCGTTTTTTTTACCGTTGCATGTAACCGCATATTCAACGCTTCCAACCTAAATTTCCTTAATTCAATGTGGGATTCAGTTCTTCTGTAGGAGTGCCCTCCCGGTCGCGATTCTTTCTCTTTCGTCTTGGTTTATAAATCAAACTATGGTATCATAAGTCATAAGTAGACGTTAATACAATTATATAACTTATATGAATGTGATTGACTTTAACCTATATTAACGAAGGCATAATGAACTTCAATCAAGGCATTCTGTAAAACTAAATGTCTGTGAAAAATAGCATTTTTGGTTGATATACGGATGAAAATGTGGTATAATTATATTAACTAAAATTAAAGAATAGAATTCCATCTAACCTGTAATTGCCCATTTGGTTCACAGGCATTCGGTGGGGTTCGCTTAATTAATATTAATCTCTGCTCTCTGCTTTTACTATAATAGCAGTGGAGCCATCAGTCCGAAGAGAGGCATGAAAATTTGAATCCTTACGAACTCCTGCTTATCATTACGCCCGACCACGATGAAAACGAAGCAGAGGCTCTTACGAATCAAGTAAAGAGCATCATCGAAGGTGGTGGGACTCTCCTGAAGCTTGATCCTTGGGGCAAAAAACGACTCGCTTATCCTATCCGGAAACGGAGTGAAGGCTATTATGTACTCTACATTTTTGAGTGCACACCGAGTTTTGTTGCGGAATTAAATCAATCCCTGCATGTCATTGAAGCGATTTTGCGGTATATGGTCGTCCAATACGAAGATGATATTGATAAGTTGAAAGCCGAACTAACCCCTGAGAAAGCCGAGGTCGAAAAATCAACGCCAGATGAGAACTCGACATCGGATGAGGAAGCAACCTCAGATGATAAGGCAGAGGCTGAAGATACAACAGATGATGATGCAAAGGTTGAAGATACAGCGGAATCTGACTAAAATAAGCGTCATCCAAATTTTTAAATGAGCTTTTGGCTTGTAGGCTACCTCAAAAGGTCTGAGCCTACGATAAAAAGGAGAAACCATGGCAAGTTACAACAAGGTCATCCTAATGGGAAATCTGACACGGGATCCTGAAGTGAAATTCCTGCCGAGTGGAACAGCCGTTGCGAATTTTGGGTTGGCTATGAATGAAAGTTACACTGATCAACAGACGGGTGAACGGAAAGATGTTCCCTGTTTTGTTGATATAGAAGCATGGGGTAGGCAGGCAGAAATCGTGGGCGAATATTTCAGTAAGGGCAGACCAATACTGATTGAAGGTTCCCTCAGATATGATTCCTGGGAAGCTGAAGACGGCACGAAGCGGAACCGTCTTAAAGTCCGCCTGCAGCGGTTTCAGTTTGTTGGACGGCGTGATGACGATGAGATGGGTGGCGGTTATGCCGATGCTCAGCCCACCGCTGCGTCAGGACAAGCTACATCTTATCAGGACGCTCCCGCTCCCGCTACGAGCGACGCATCTTCCGCAACAGAGGACGACATTCCGTTTTAGCAAGAATGGTGTTTGTGGGAGAACCACTGTCGTCCAGAGGTTCTCCCACATTTCTTGTTGAATCTTTTGATAGATAGGTGTGTTGAGTTTCCCTATAGAACATGATGTATCAGCTACACTCTGATGCCAACACTTTAAGAATAAAGGAACAGAATTGATATGGCATTCCGTCGCAGGCAGCGCTATCATAAAATTGAATCTTTCGATTACAAAGATATAGATATGCTGCGAAAATTTATTAATGAACGTGGCAAAATTGTGAGTCGTCGGGTCACCGGGCTATCGGCGAAGCAACAACGAATGGTAACGCGTGCAGTCAAGCGCGCTCGTAATATGGCATTGTTGCCGTTTACGCGATAGAGGTAGGGTTCAGACACCTACAATAGGTTTCCCTACGATGGGGAAGTAAAAATCAGGAACCTGAGCCTGAAACGAAGTGGAAGGGTTTTGCTTGGGCGTTTCCTTTAGATATTAAGAAAGGAAGCGCAATTGCCGCGTCTGCTGTCGTTTAACCGCAAGGAAAAAATAAAAAATGGAAGTCATTCTAAAGAAAGATGTTGAGGGACTCGGTCTACCGGGTGATGTGCTGCAGGTCGCAGATGGCTACGCACGTAACTATCTTCTTCCCATGCAATTAGCAGTGCATGCAACCGAACGAAACCGCCGACACTTAGAGCACGAGAAACGGATAATCGATCATCAAGAGGCGAAAGATAAAGTACAAGCGCAGGAAATTGCCGCGAAGATGGCTGGTGTTACATGCACACTCAGCAGGCGGGCTGGTGAAAACGATCGTCTCTTCGGGTCAGTTACCTCTATGGATATCGCAGAAAATTTGCGGACGCAAGGGTTTGATTTGGAACGGCGGTTCTTTGAACTTGTAGAGCCGATTCGCGAACTCGGCGTGTTCATGGTACCGGTCAAATTGCATACAGATGTTGTTGTCGAACTCCGCGTTGTTGTTGAACGTGAAGAGTAATTATGCAGGCACAACCCGTTGATTCCCTCTCTGATAAGGAAGCTGAACAAGCAGTTCTGGGCGCGATGATGACCGAAAAAACGGTTATTCCGCAAGTAATAACCAAGCTCGGTCAGACCTCTGATATATTTTTTACTGTAGACCATCAGCTTATCTATTCAGCTATCCTTGCGGTATATGACCGCGTTAGCAATGCAGATCCTCTTCTTGTTGCTGATGAATTGAAACGGGTGAACCAGTTGAACCGGGCTGGTGGAACAGAGTACCTATACGAACTACAGGCTCCAATTGCAGAGACGGAGAGTACAGAATTTTACGCAGATATCCTGTATGAGAAGGCAACGCGCCGTCGGTTAATTCGAGCGACCGCTCAGATTCGCGAGATGGCGTACGACGAGGGTGTTGTAATTTCTGATGTCCTGAATCAATCACAGGAAGCGGTCTTCGATCTTGGTCAGTCAGATACGCAACGCGGGTTTGTCGCCATCCGGGCATTACTCACAGAGAGTCTTGGCGCGGTTGAACGTTTGTATCATAAAAAAAGTAGATTTTTAGGGGTGCCGACCGGCTTTATGGATTTTGACCATCATACATCAGGGTTACAGCCCGGCAATCTTATTATCATTGCCGCGCGACCGAGTATGGGAAAAACAACCTTGGTGCTGAACATAGCACAAAACATCGCCCTTGAACAAAAACGTCCAGTTGCTATCTTTAGTCTTGAGATGCCTTCACAGGACATCGCGATGCGAATGTTAGCCACCGAATCCCGGATTGATTTTGGAAGGCTCCGAACCGGTAATTTCGGTGAAGATGACTGGAAACCATTGACCGAAGCGGCAAGTCGATTGGCTGAAACACCTATCCTAATTAACGACAATCGTGGGCTTACTGTTCAGAGTCTACGCGCCGAGGGGCGCCGCCTAAAAGGCGAACACAGCGAGCTGGCACTCATTATCGTTGACTACCTGCAACTATTGAGAGGGACGGGTAAATATCATGCTCGCGAACAAGAGATCTCTGAAATCTCACGCGCCTTGAAAGTTCTTGCTTGGGAACTTAATGTGCCAATTATCGCTTGTTCGCAATTGAGTCGTGAGATTGAACGTCGCCCTGATAAACGCCCGCAGCTTTCAGATTTACGGGAGTCCGGGGCAATCGAACAGGATGCCGATCTCGTCGCCTTTTTACACCGAGATGATTATTACGAAGATGAAGAGGTCGGAGACAGGGTTGAAGCACACCTCATGATTAAGAAACAGCGTAACGGACCGACTGGGACGTTTATTCTTTATTTTACCAAAAACCAGATGCGATTTGAGAATCCCAGTTAGATGGCTTTCAGCACGCTACGCTTTCAGTTCGGTTTTTTCTTTGGAAAAAACCTTTCAGTTTTCAGGTAAGAGGTGTTTGCCGAAATCAGAACCCTCTTTTAACCGATAACTGACACTGACAACCATTATAGAAAATATGGAGCAGCAGTCCACTATACACGAAACCCCTACGGGTTTCCCTGATTTGGTGAAGGTTCGGTTGTACAATGTGCTTTCCGAGATAGGAAAAGCCTTTACGCTATTTTTTCAAACACTTGTTCAAATTTTTCGTCCTCCTTTTCAGTTCGATCTGTTAGTTAAGCAGTTGTTGTTGATCGGTTTCAATTCTTTGGCTGTTGTTATTGTCTCTGGATTTTTCACAGGAATGGTCTTGGGTGTTCAGGGGTATATTCAACTCAAACCTTATGCAGTGGAAGGCTCGGTGGCGAGATTCGTCTGTGTGTCGGTCGTGAAGGAACTCGGCCCGATGATTACTGCGTTTGTGCTCGCCGGACGTATCGGGGCATCAATTACTGCTGAACTTTCAACGATGAAGGTTACGGAGCAGATTGACGCACTTGAGGTGATGGGCACGAATCCGGTCAAATATCTGGTGGTGCCGCGTTTTCTCGCGTGTTCTATGATGTTACCGGCACTTACCATCTATTCGACGTTTGCGGGCATCGCTGGCGGTTTTGTCGCCGTTGTTACGCTATTTGATGTAAACGGCTCCTTTTTTCTTTTGGAAGTACAGAAGAATCTTTTTGTCGGAAGCGTGCTTATTAGTTTGATTAAAGCGACCTCTTTCGGGATGGCAATTGCTGCCGTTGGTTGCTACAAGGGGTTTAGTATCTCGACAGCAGGCGGAGCAGAGGGGGTTGGAATTTCTACGACTGGTTCTGCTGTAATCTCTCTTATTGCAATTCTCGTTTTAGATTTTGTCTTGAATCATGTACTCTTTAACATTTTGGGGATGGTATAATTTAGCCGTCAGGCATCAGCCTGCCTCGCAGTGGGAGTAAAGAGATTTTCGCCTCATAAAGGTTTCTTCAATGTATAAGTAAAAATCGGAGCCTGCAACAACGGCGCAGGAGGATATGAGCAATGCCCGTCAAAGTCCAAACGCACGCTGTACCTCCGTAAGGTAAAATTAAAAGATGATTTCAATTAGGAATGTCACAAAAAATTTTGGAGGCAAAAACGTTTTAAACGGACTCAGCCTTGAAATTCCGCGTGGCGAGACGCTCGTGATTATGGGACAAAGCGGGTGCGGTAAGAGTGTACTCCTCAAGATTATTACAGGATTGATCTCCGCCGATTCCGGTGAAATTTGGTTTGATGGAACGGAAATATCGAGTCTGAACAGAAAAAAAATGAATGTCCTCCGCCGAAAGGTTGGAATGCTTTTTCAGTCTGCTGCCCTTTTTGATTCGATGACTGTCGCAGAGAACGTCGCTTTTATGTTGGATCAGCATACGGATCTTGACAAGCGAGAAATGCGTAAGGTGGTTGACGAGAAACTTAGTCTTGTTGATTTAGAGGGTGTTCAGGACTTACGTCCCGCGGAATTGAGTGGTGGTATGCGAAAACGGGTTGGACTCGCACGCGCCCTGGCATTTGATCCGGAGGTTATTCTTTACGATGAACCTACAACCGGACTTGACCCAGTGACCTGTACCGAAATCAATCAACTGATTAGAGATCTCTACGAGAGGCTGCAAGTCACCTCTGTTGTGGTAACACATGATATGCACAGTGCCTTCAGTATCGCAACCCGGATGGCTATGATTCATGAAGGTAAGCAGATCGCATACGGCAGCCCAGATGAAATTATCAACATCGACGATCCCATTTTGCAACAGTTCATCCTATTTGGAGCACCGGACCAGATTCTCAACATGGAAAATCCCATTTTGAAACAATATTTAGGGAGATAGCATGAACTTTTGGACCGCGTCTGTAAAAGTCGGTGTAATGATTCTTGTTGCCATTGTATTCCTGACAATTCTTCTTACAAATGCTGAGAATTGGCCATGGGCAACTGCTGGTGATGAACTGACGTTTCAATTCCGCTCCGTTAATGGACTCTATGTTGGGGCAGGTGTTTACCTATATGGTGTTCCAATCGGCAAAGTAACGGCGATTGAGCTCCGTCCTGATACTGATAATGTGCACATCAAAGCGAAAGTCAAAAACGCTTTTGAGTGGTTAAGGGAGGACTGTGGTGCCAGAATTTCCATGAATGGGTTTGTCGGTGAAATTTATATCGCTCTTGACAATGGACCGATTGATAACCCGACCTTAAAGCCAGCGAACTTGCCGATTGTTGGAAAAGATCCTGTAAATGCTTTGGAACTCCTTGAACAGACGAGTGCCGGTATGACACAGGCTATTGAACTCACAACCGCTGCGAATGAGGTGCTCCAAGCGAACCAAGAAGCGATTCAGCTCGCCATCAAAGAGATTCGGGAAGTCGTCGCACTCACTGGAAAAACTATTGAGAAGTTAAGCATTGACTCTGGAGAGACGGTGCAAACTCTAACACAACTCGCCTTAGAAAACGATAGGCGGTTTCAAGGGACCCTCGTAAAGGTAAATAACCTTATAGCACAATTGGAAGGCGATTCCCTGATGGTGAGCAGTCAAATAAGTGACATTACACGTGAACTCTTGAGGCTCCTGAATCAGAATTCACCGAAACTCAACACTATTTTTACCGATATTCGCGCAACAACATCAGAATTTCGACAGATAACACAAGATTTTCGCTCAGATTTCGATATATTAGCTACCCAAGTTTCTGCCCTCGTTTCGCAAAGTAGTAAGGCTATTGAAACGGGAGAGGCCAACATCGCACCTATTTTAAAGAACCTAAAGGCAATGACTGCTTCGGTCGCTGCCCTGGAGACGAGCGTCAACCGTTTTCTTAAAACGCTTAACGAAGGGGAGGGGACTGTCGCGCAATTGCTGAACACACCCGAACCGCTTGAAGATGTCCGGCGAACCCTGCAAAATGTTGACGAAACGATGAGTGCGGTAACAGAACTCTCTCAAAGAACTGAGAGGCAGTTGGAGCGTTTTGATTTACCGCAGTTTGGTTGGGATTATGAACTCCGCTATCTTAGTCTTGAAGAGCGGCTGTACAACGAATTGGCGTTTTCACTCTCTCAAAATCCCAACGCGCACTATAGATTCGGAGTAGGGGTTCGAGATGAGAAGGTTCGGTTTGAATTTCAGTACGCACACGATGTAACAGATTTTCTCCGGGCGCGTGCCGGGTTTATGCGTTCCAAAGTCGGAGCAGGCGTGGATTTGTGGTTGTGGTCCCGGCGTTTCGGGGTCAGTCTTGAAGGGGTAGGGTTGACAAGCAGGGAACCTGAGTTGAACGCGGAAGTGGCGTTACGGTTTTTCCGATACGGGCAATTCCTGATTGGCGGAGAGGATTTAACCGGTGAGCGGCGTTGGACAACAGGGTTTCGCTTTTTTGGTGGCGAATGGTAATTGGCAATCAGCGGGCAGCAGTCGGTTAAGAGGTTTTCGCCTCATAAAGGTTCCTCAACGTATAATTAAAAAAACGTAGCCTGCATCCTCACTGCGAAGCAGGCGCAGACGGATATAAGGAACGCACTTCAAAGTCGAAACGCACGTTATGATGTAACCGCAAGGTAAAATTAAAGAATGGCACGAGAGAAACGCAAATTTGTCTGTCAAGAGTGTGGATATACAACGCCAAAGACGTTGGGACGGTGTCCGAGTTGTAGGAGTTGGCAGAGTTTCGCCGAAGAGATAGAGACACTCACTACACAATCGAAACATCGTGATATCGGACAAGCGTCTCGAGAACCTGAGCCCATTTCGCAAGTTACAGCAAGCGAAGTGGAACGGCATCTAACTGGGATGTCAGAATTTGACAGAGTCCTCGGTGGTGGGATTGTGCCGGGATCCGTCGTTCTTATCGGCGGCGACCCAGGAATAGGCAAATCTACGTTGCTACTACAAGCCAGTGAGGCATTGAGTCGGAACTATGGAGATGTGCTTTACGTTTCTGGTGAGGAATCTGTGAGCCAAACGAAACTCCGGGCAACTCGGCTCGGCGTTTCGTCTGATACACTCTATGTACTCTGTGAAAACAATTTGGAGCAGATTGAAAAACATATTGAAGCACAGTCTCCGAAGGTTGTCATCGTCGATTCTATCCAAACGGTTTATTTGTCGAATATTCCATCCGCACCGGGGAGCGTCACCCAGATTCGTGAGTGTGCTGGGCATCTCCTAATTTGTGCGAAGAATCGGAATATACCGGTGTTTCTCGTCGGGCATGTGACAAAGGAGGGGGCACTCGCTGGACCTCGCGTTTTAGAGCACATGGTGGATACTGTCCTCTATTTTGAAGGGGAACAGCATCACATCTACCGCATCCTGCGTGCGATTAAAAATCGATTCGGTTCTACGAACGAGATCGGAATCTTTGAGATGCAGAGCACAGGGCTTGTGGATGTGATGAACCCGTCAGAGCTCTTTTTAAGCAACAGAGAGGAAGAAGTTTCAGGATCCGTCGTGGTCTCCAGTATAGAGGGTACCCGTCCCCTGCTCATGGAAGTGCAGGCACTCGTTGTGCCTACGAATCATGGAAATCCCCGCAATACGGCAGCCGGGGTGGACCGGCATCGAATTGCCTTACTTATTGCAGTTCTCAATAAACGGGTAGGCATTAACGTTGGGGATTCGGACGTTTTTGTTAACATTACGGGTGGGTTACGCATTGATGAGCCTGGGATCGATCTCGGTGTTATGATGGCAATCTCTTCAAGTCATCGAAACCTGCCTGTGGATAGGCAGACTGTTGTGATTGGAGAGGTGGGGCTTGGCGGCGAAATTCGTCCCGTGACGCATGTCGAGAGACGAATTCGGGAAGCCGCGAAGTTAGGCTTCAGACGAGTGATCTTTCCTGAGTACAACCGGAAAGGCTTGGAAATTGACGAGAATATTGAACTGGTCGGTGTTGGCGACGTATATGACAGTCTGGGAGCTTTGCTGTAGTAGGGTTCGTAATTTATGGGGAGTGGTAAAGCCTAAATGTGAACATTGTTAAGTTGGCGTGCTTACAGAGCGCGTCCGAAATCTCGGGACAGATGCTTGCAACCGGGCATCTTGTAAGCGCGAATGAAGTCCGCGCCTGCAAGTAGTAGCACTGTTTTTTAGTTAGACTTGGAGTAGGAAAAATGATAGTTTGGGGGATTCGTCTCTTTTTTATAATCGCAGGTGTGGTAAGCTGCTATATCGTCTACAGTGCCCCAGTCGCAACGATTGTTGGATTTGTCGTTGTCCTTCTCCTTGTTGGGGCAGAAATTTGTCTACGTATACCTAACGTACGTGGTATCGTCGCAGGGCTGATAGGACTTTTTATAGGTTTATTAGTTTCTTTTGCCCTGCTATCTCTTCTTTCGCAGTTTGATGACTATCTAAAGATAGCGATTGTTCTCAGTTTGGGGTACGTGGGTATGATGAGCGGCTATCATCTCTCCACAACATTGAGTTTAAGCCAATTACTGGGGGCAAAGGGATCTACCAGACCTGGTGATTCACGTTCAGATCAAGCTGCAAGTAACTTCAAAATTTTGGACACAAGTGTTATTATTGATGGTAGAATTCTTGAAATTTGTCAAACGAAATTTATTGAAGGCACGCTTGTCATTCCAAGATTTGTTCTTAATGAGTTGCAGCATATTGCGGATTCAACGGAACCTCTTCGTAGAAATAAGGGACGGCGCGGTTTTGATATCCTTCGTGCGCTTCAGAACAATCCAGCAATTGATGTTGAGATCTCAGAGGAAGAGGTACCGCATCTGCCAGAGGTTGATGCGAAGTTGGTTCATCTCGGGCAAAAGCGAGGGGCAACGATTATCACAAACGATTTGAACCTCAACAAAGTTGCCGAATTGCAGAGTGTGAAGGTCCTCAATATCAACGAGTTGTCGAATGCCGTACGTCCTGTCGTCATTGCCGGTGAAGTGATCCAAGTGCTTCTCCTAAAGGAAGGCAAGGAGCCGAATCAGGGGGTTGGCTATCTTGATGACGGAACGATGGTAATTGTTGAAGACGGGAAACCGTACATCGGGAGTATGCTTAATGTTGAGGTTACACAGATGTTGCGGACGAGTGCAGGTCAAATGATTTTTACGCGAATTAAAGAAAATGAAATGGACGCTGATGAACAGCAAGGTATGCGCTCTTATCCCCGCAGCTGGTAGAGGAAGTCGGATGGTGCATGCGGTTAAAAAACCGTACTTAAAATTGGCACAGAAGCCGATTTTGGCGCATACGATTCAGCGGTTTGAGCAAAATAGTGCTGTGGACGCGGTTTTCGTTATTGTCGATCAAGCCGATTTCAGCGAATGTCATGCTGCTGTGTTGCATCCCTATCCCTTTACAAAGGTACAAGAACTTGTTGAGGGAGGCGAAACTCGTCAGATGTCGGTCTATAATGGGATACGCGCCCTATCGTCAGATGTTGACTTTGTAATTGTTCATGATGGGGTGCGTCCTTTTGTGACGGATGAGGTCATTTTCGCATGTCTTACCGCGGCGGACGAATATGGTGCAGCTGTTGCTGCGGTCCCAGTCAAGGATACAATCAAAGTCGCGAACGAAGACAGTTTCATTGCTGAAACACCGGCACGTGATCAGCTTTGGGCGGTGCAAACACCTCAGGTCTTTCGGAAATCTCTTTTGGAAGAGGCACATCGGGCAGCACAAGCGCGACAACTTACTGCAACTGATGATGCTTCCCTTGTTGAACAACTCGGATTTCCTGTTAAATTGGTGAAGGGAAGTTACGCGAATGTAAAGATAACGACCCCTATTGATTTACGAGTAGCTGAAATGTTGATTTCGGATGTTACGCTTTGGTAAATGGTTTTCGGTCTTCGGTTATCGGTAACTCGTGTGGCAGTTGCATTCGTTGTATCCGCTACAAACATCTCTTTAATCGACAACTATATATGAGAAAGAATGCGAGTAGGTATTGGTTACGACGTTCATCGATTGGTTTCTGATAGAAAATTGATTCTGGCGGGCGTTGAGATCTCATTTCATTTGGGATTGTTAGGACATTCGGATGCAGATGTCCTGACTCACGCAATCGTAGATGCGATTTTAGGTGCAGCTGCACTCGGTGATATCGGCACACATTTTCCTGATACGGATGATCGTTATAAAGGAATGAATAGTCTTATTTTTCTACGTGATGTGGCAGCGAAAGTGAGACAGTGTGGCTACCAGATCGAAAATATAGACAGTACAGTTATCGCACAGCGACCGAAATTGGTGCCCTACATTTCAGAGATGCGCGCCAGACTTGCCAAAACGCTTGATATTGACGTGGCACAGGTAAACGTTAAGGCTACCACTGCGGAAGAATTGGGTGTTGTCGGCGAGGGAAAAGCGATTGTCGCTCACGCGATCGCTTGCCTTTCTCGGCTATAGATGTTTTTGTTTCCTCTGTGTATTTAGAAACCGAGCCGATAACAAATTTAGCATGAAATTAACCGAAAACCTGCCCGAAACGAAGTGGAGGGGTTTTTGCTTGGGCGTTTCTTTAGTCCAGGAACTCATAGTTAGAAAAATGAAAATCTATAACTCACTGAACCGACAGTTAGAGGATTTTGTGCCACTAAACCACGAACAGGTGTCTATTTACAGTTGTGGTCCGACTGTTTACGATTACATTCACATGGGCAACGCACGCACGGCTTTAGTGACAGATATTATTCGACGCTATTTGGTATATAGAGGGTACAAAGTCAAACTGGTTCAAAATTTGACGGATATTGATGACAAGATTATCAACCGTGCGGCAGAGTTAGGTGTCAGCGCAAAGCAACTCGCACATCAAAACGGCGAAGCGTTCTTTGAAGATTCCCAACGCCTCGGTATCCATCCCGCAGATGTCCATCCAAAAGCAACCGAACACATTCCAGAGATGATAAGTTTAATTCAGACCCTGATTGATAAAGGGGCGGCTTATGTCATTGATGGAAGTGTTTATTATCGCGTGAATCAATTTGCTGAGTATGGGAAACTTTCCAATCGGAAGCCAGAGGATCTTCTCGCGGGGGCACGGGTCGAAATTGATGAACGAAAGGAGGATCCGCGGGATTTTGATATGTGGAAAGCCGCGAAGCCGGGTGAGCCTTCTTGGGATAGCCCATGGGGTAAAGGTAGACCCGGATGGCATATAGAGTGTTCTGCAATGGCAATGAAACATCTCGGTAAAACTATTGATATCCATGCAGGGGGCGAAGATTTACGGTTCCCACACCATGAAAATGAAATAGCACAGAGCGAATTAGCAACCGGGCACACCTTCGCACGTTACTGGATGCACGTTGCCTTTTTGAAAATTGATGGTAAGCGAATGGGCAAATCGGAACAGAATTTTATCCTGCTACGGGACGCTCTCGACCATTATCCTACTGAGGTAATTCGGCATTTCCTGATTTCGGCACACTATCGACACCCACTTGACTACAATCCGGAGAGTTTGGCGAAATCGGAAGGGGCGCTCAGACGTTTGAACAATTGTTTGGACGCATTGAAAAAGTACGATGGACAGGTTGATGCCAACGAAACAGGGGTTTCGCCACTTCAAGAGGCGGTCGAAACGATGAAATCGCGGTTTACCGATGCGATGGATACAGACTTTAACACCGCGCAGGCACTCGGTGCTATTTTCACGCTCGTCAGTGAAGTCAACAGATCGTTCACCACTTCTAATGGAGCAGATGCTCCGGTTTTCGCACAAGCATATCAGGCGTTGACTGAAACCTGTGAAGTGCTCGGAATTTACAATATGGATGCCCAGGATGGCAACGACGTGGAGCAACGCGATCAGCTCATTGCGCTATTGTTAGACATCCGACAGGAGGCGCGCAGTCGCAAAGATTGGGATACATCCGATAAAATTCGGGACAGTCTTAAAGAACTCAACATTGAAATTCAGGACACCCGCGATGGAGCTACTTGGAAAATTATATCGTAACCAAGGGGAATGGCGGTCAGCAATCAGCGGTTAGCATTAGCAAGGTAGCCGTGTGGCAGTAGAAAACGATAGCGACCGCCACAACGGTCTACGGAAGGTTTCCGACAACCGACGGTTCTCACTGCGAAACAGGTTCCCGACAACCATTCCTACTGACGGCTGACGGCTGGCGGCTGACAGCCATTCCTAAGGAGTAAAAGATGATTTATCGATTCACTGCATTCTTTTCACTGTTCTGCTTTACTGTTATTTTGGCAGGGTGTGCAGCACTCTTCTCGGAACAGGAGTGGAGCGAAAATTATGCCCTCATGGAAGGCGTACAAGCGACAAGTCCACAGGTGATTGATGGCAAGTTGAACACTATCGGTGAAACTACCTTCCCCGCGGGCTCGCAGGGATTCATTGGTGCCAACCCCGCTTCACAGGTAGTGATTACATTGCCGGAAAAAAAGACTATCCGGCGGATTATCATACATTCGGACAATTTAAGTGAGTTTGATATTTATGCCGATAAAGGCAGTATCGCGGTTGATGCGGACTGGCAGTTAATTAAGGACGTAAGGAGTGTCAAAGAGAATCCGATTAAGATTGCACTGCTGATTCCGTTTCCCACAGATCGAATTCGGTTGCGCGTTTTAGGCACGAAAGATGACGCACTCTTGAGCCGACAGGAACGAGCACGTTCTGGCGGCAGAGGGTGGAATATCGGAAGCCGGCGTGCTGTTGGAAAAATTCGAGAGATTGAACTTTACGGTTATAAAACCGCTGAACAGGTGGAAGAGGAACAGGCGACCGATAAGCGGGAAAAAGAACTTGATGATTTACTTGACTTACAGTAACATGAAAGCAGATATCAAGGCGGCTGTTTCTATAATGCCGTCTCAATTTCATACGATAGGGAGCGGCATCTGTGCCGTTTCAAGGAAACAAGGAGGCAATACATGCGTTTTGGATTATTGATACTGACCCTCTGTGTGGTGATTGGGATGTCCGGCTGTATTCTTGCATCGAATCCACCCATTAACTTGAGTAAGAACATCGCACTTGATGCGACAAGTGAGGATACGAAATTCCATGACGACAATATCCACACCGTCGGGGAAACCGGTCCTATTCTCGAAGATGAAAAGGATGTAAGATCCCAACAAGAGTCTGATAAGTTCACCGAAGCCGTTCTCAAATGGCGACAACCGCAAACAATTCAACAGGTTGTGGTGAAAGCCGAGCCGGGTCAAATGGAATTCTTCTCTGTTCAGTACATGGATGAAGAGGGAAAATGGGTTACGATGAAAGAAGTCAGGGACAACATGCGGCCTATGTACCGATTCACCTTGAACAATCCGATTGTGACAACGAAGTTTCGTCTCAAGGTGCCACGCCGTTGGGATTCGCGGCGGGTCGGCGGGCAGAAACGCTCAACCCGTGGTGAAACGGGGGCACCCAGCGCACAGGAATATAAAAAGATTCAGGAAATCGAACTCTATTACGCGCTCCCACCGGATCCGATGGAAGCAGGAACGGCCGAACAGTAGTCGCCTTTTTTGATTAGAGCATTTTGTGAATGGGTCTTTCTTCTACTGACGCGCTTACGAAGTGCTCTTATCGGTGAAGCCTCAATCATATAATACATCGCGCATGGCGGGAGATATGCTGTCTAACGAGACAATCAGTCTAATTCATTTAAATCTTATTCAGGGTATAGGACTCAAAACTGTTCAAGTCTTACGGGACGTTTTTGGGAGCACTGAGCGGGCACTTCAAGCAACACCGGACGAACTCAGAAAAGTAGACCTGCTTTCCCCGACGGTATGTGACCTCTTGATTCACAAGCCCGTTTTGTATCCAATAGAACGTGAGCTTGAATTGATAGACAAATATGGGTGTCAGGTTATAACGCTCTATGATGCCGCATATCCGCCTCACTTGAAGGAGATTGACACACCGCCATTTGTGCTGTATGTAAAAGGGAAACTCACGCCTGAGGACGCGCTTAGCATTTCCCTCGTCGGTTCTCGAAACGCGAAAGATTACGGGCGAAAGGTGGGTTACCGCTTGAGTTACCAACTCGCACAGCGGGGCGTAACAGTCATTAGCGGCTTAGCGAGGGGCATTGATACCTCCGCACATCGTGGCGCCCTTGAAGCAGGTGGCAGAACAATTGCCGTAATGGGGAACGGGTTGAGTGTCGTTTATCCCGCGACGAATAGCACCCTCGCTGAGAAAATTGAAGCAGCCGGTGCATTGATTTCCGAATTTCCAATGGCAGCCAAACCGAAGCCGAGGAACTTTCCACGTCGTAACCGTATCATTAGCGGGTTGACGCTTGGAACTGTTGTCGTTGAGGCATCAAACCGTAGTGGAGCGTTGATTACCGCCCGTCTCGCTGCTGAACAGAACAGAGAAGTATTCGCAGTACCGGGTGAGATTTTTTCTGAACTCTCAGCGGGTACCCACAAATTAATTAATGACGGTGCAAAACTCATTAATACTGTAGACGATCTGCTCAACGAACTACCACCGTATGTACTAAATCAAATCCAGTCCGATGCATCGCCAGCTCTGGTGCCAGATATGGAGGCAGAACCTCCGCAAGCATCGCCTGTTGAGAAGAGCGATACAAAACTTGTGTCCCCGCAAACTTCCTCAGAAGCCCGACAACCTGCCTCAATTCCACCTCCGCCTGATTTAACGCCAGATGAAAAGACGATTTTTGATGCTATCGAAGTGCCGTCATCACATATTGATACCATTGTTCGGGCGACACAACTCCCGATTGGTCAGGTGTCAAGTGTGCTTTTAATGTTGGAACTTAAAGGGGTCGTTCAGCAATTGCCGGGGAAACAGTTTACGAAGGTCATGTGAGTTTTATCATAAAAATAGAAGTAGATAAAGGAAAGGATATTTCAAAATGAGAGACAGAATTTTATTTTTTATATTTGGGGCAGTCCTCTTATATGACTAACAGACTCACAAGAGGAGGATACCTTGAATGGAAACGAACCTGACTTTTCAATATGACAGAGATGCTGATATTTTGTACGTAAATACTTGTCCTCCGTATCCAGAGCAGGAAAGCGAAGAGCTTGCTGACGAAATCGTCGCGCGTTTTAACCCAAACACAGGGGATATTGAAAATCTTGAAGTTTTATTTTTCTCCACACGGTTGCTACGCGATGAGTTATTTAATTTACCGATTTCCGCCCGTTTGCAGTTGAACAAAGAATTATGAAGATACTTGGCATTGATACTTCATGTGATGAAACCGCCGCCGCAGTTGTTGCTGATGGTAGAGAAGTGCTTTCCAACGTCGTTGCTTCGCAGGTTAAAGCACACCAAGAATATGGTGGCATTGTACCGGAACTCGCATCGCGCAAACATATTGAAGCCATTAACTACATCGTGAGTAGATCGTTGGCAGAAGCGGGTGTCACATTTAAGGACTTGGAAGCGATAGCAGTGACGAATCGTCCCGGCTTAATCGGGGCATTGCTTGTCGGGGTTGCTGCAGCCAAAAGTCTTGCCTATTGTCACAATCTACCGTTGCTCGGTATCAATCACATTGAAGGACACATCTATGCTAATTGTATGGTACATGATACTTTACCATTTCCGCATATCTGCCTCACGGTTTCTGGCGGGCATACGTTGCTCGTCGAAGTTCACGAGGGATGGAAGTACAAGGTATTGGGCGGTACACAAGACGATGCTGCAGGTGAAGTCTACGATAAGGTCGCGAAGTACCTCGGACTCGGTTTTCCCGGTGGAAAAGTGATTGATGACCTCGCGCAGAAAGGTGACCCTTCGGCAGTGAAATTTCCGAGACCGATGCGAAATACCGATGATTATCAATTCAGTTTTAGCGGTATCAAGACCTCGGTGCGCTATTTTGTGGAAAAAGCGCGGCGGGCAGGTACGCTTGTGGAGAACGGACAAGAGAATGTAAAGTCTTCAAACCCTGATATGATAACCGTTGAAGATATTGCTGCGAGTTTTCAAGCGGCTGTTGTGGATGTGCTTGTCTACAAATCGCTTCGTGCCGCGAAAGCCACTGGTGCCGGAGCCATAACATTGACGGGTGGTGTTGCCGCAAATAGTCAACTGCGTGCTTCACTAAAACTCGCCGCTGCGGAGATGGGTGCAGAAGTCTACTATCCACCGATGAACCTATGTACAGATAACGGCGCAATGATTGCGGGAATCGCTTACCAGAAATATCAGCAAGGGCTCCGAGATGAACTCTCTCTAAATGCTACTCCCAACGGTGCTATTATGGAAAGGAAATAAATTAAATCGCACATGCTGCGCCAACCTGGTTGCGATTTAACCCAAAACCTGTCCGAAACGAAGTGGAGGACAGCGCAGGAGCACATAATTAAAAGAATGGAATTTGATGTGTGTTTAGAAGCCGTGAGATGCCTGAAATCAGGTGGTATTGTCGCTATCCCCACGGATACAGTCTATGGGTTGGGAGCCGACCCGTTTAATCCGAGTGCCGTTCAAAAACTCTACATGGTAAAGGGACGACCCGATGGGAATCCAATTCCGCTTGTTCTCAGTTCGGTTGCAGATATCCATCGCTTCTCTCAAAACCTACCGGATTTCTTCTTCCACCTCACAGATCGGTTTTGGCCCGGCGGTTTGACTATCGTTATTGAAAGCAAAGGGCTGTTGCCAGTGCTAACCGCTGGAGGGAACACTGTCGGGGTACGAATTCCAGACAATCCGCTACTTTTGAAAATCCTCCAAGCGTTTGGCGGACCGATGGCAATAACGAGTGCGAATCTTTCTGGAGAACCGCCAGCCACTTCTGTTCAGGAAATTGGTGGAGAACTCGCCTCACGAATTGATCTGATAGTCGATGGAGGGAAGACCCCAGGTCCCATCCCCTCTACAGTTTACGACATTTCCGTTTCACCGCCACTTGTTCGACGATACGGTGTTATTTCAGAAGAAACACTCGCCAAGGAGCTCGCGTGCTACAACAAGCGTTAAAGCAACTGCTTCAATTCTTAGCCACTCCCACAGGACAGTCGGTGCTCCTCGGCTTAATCAGTTTTGTAGCATTGGCAATCGTCTATAACAGGATAAAACAGATTCCGGGGTTGACAGTAGAGATTATTCCAGAAGATACGTGGTTTATCAATCGGGACGACAATCATCGCCTTGCCATCGTTGTCTCTTTGCACCTGATTAATAAATCAAGCGCGCCTATCCGGATTCGGAAATGTAAACTCAGTGGATATTCACCCAAACCGCCGCCTGAAAAATTGTTTTTACAGGGACATGATACGAGTGTTGAGCTTGAGTACCCGAAGCACGACCTCTTTATTGACGTAGGTGGGCATCCTGCTGAACACACTTCAGAATATGTTCTGAACCCTTACACCGAGCAACGCATGTGGACTTTTTATCATTCCGGCATTGTTACGATGACAAATATGTTGCGCGCACCCATTGTACTCAGGGATGTGAATCGGAAGCGCAAGTCTATCCATGTGGCTGTGCCTCGCAATATGGAACAGATTCAACTCTACCGCGAGGCAGCGATGCGGTGGTAATTAATCGAGTTCGGACAGTTTAACAGTTCTGCCACTTGCTTCTGCTGACATATCGGAGGCAAATACAACACGATGCGTTTCAAACGCCGTGTCAAAGTCGGTCAGCGGCATCGGTTCATTGCGTCCAATGCTGTCTATGAATGCTTGGAATTGCGGTTCATACGGATGATCGCTGACATCACCTGAATCAATGAGCGAGGTCTCAAGCGTGCTCCATTTGCTCTTATCCATACCGTGAAGTTTCGCGGAATAGATGCGGTTGTCGAGAAGACTTCCTTCGCTGCCGACGAGATGGATATGGAAATAATAAGGCTGTAAGCAATCGACACAGGAGGTGACTTTGCCAATTTTTCCACCACCTTCAAACTTAAGAAGACTGACGCTTGTTGTCTTATATTCGTAAGGTTGAAAATCCGCACCTGTGGATTGCGTGTGGTAACTCGTTACCTCTTCGACGTTTCCATCCATAAAAAAGAGGAGGGTATCGAGGGCATGACATCCCGCAGTAAGTAGGGTGCTACCGCCAAAATCCTTTTTGATGTTCCATTCGTATTGTCCGTACCACGGTCCGATGCCGTGGTAATAGTCGACTTCGGCATAGTGGAGTTCACCGAGCAATCCGTTATCGATTACGGAGCGGATCATCGTGAAGTGCGCGCTGTATCTACACTCAAAGCAGACACAAACATTGACACCTGTGCTTTTGACGGCATCACGGATAGCTTTCGCATCTTCGTATGTGAGGCAGATCGGTTTTTCTATGATGAGGTGTTTTCCCGCCTGAGCTGCGGCAATGGCTTGTTCGGCATGAAACGGATGTGGCGTACAAATATCGATGATGTGGACATCCGGATCCGCAAGCATTTTATCAAAATCGGTGTAAGCTTTGAGGGGTGTCCCGTACGTTTCTGCCAATACTGATTCATCGTGTTCTCGACGTGAGCAGATGGCGGTGACATCCGAACCTGTAACGGCTTTGAAGGCTTCGATGTGGGCACCGGCTACCCAACCGAGCCCGACAATTCCAACGTTTAAATTATCCATTTTACGGCTCCTTTGAGTCCCGTAAGCGCTGGGGAGCGTAGCTTATTGAGCATATATTGATAAAATCCAAACGCACACGGGTAATTAAAGACAGTATATCACGGATATGGATTTTTGAGCGGAAAAATTGCAGACGCGTTTAGTTCTTTTGTCGGGGCGATTTTCAAATCTCATAGGACTTACGCACATTGCTCTTTTGTAGCATGATGCACGTCGCATCTGGGCGAGTACGCCGCAAACCTGTTAGGTTGTGTCAAGAAACCGCCTGCGTTTTTTATACGATCTCTCTTTCAGGGTGTGTGCGATGCTCAAAATTGTGTAAATCCTGTCTCAATCTATCTCATGCAACCGATAGAAAACTGAAAGTTAAATGTATCTGAAAAAAATTGGTTGATATATTTTTGATTTTGTCATATAATTAACAGTGAGGGAATATTGACTTCATTTCACAAAATTGGTTATTAATACCTAAATCCGTTTGGTGGATGCCGGTTTGGAAGGAGATTGGAACCTACTTCGCATTGGCACGACAAATATTTTGACGTGAGAAAAAAGATATACTATAAAAAAGATATACTATAATATGTGGGAATTAGAGAACAACACTGTTTTCAGGTAAACGTGCGATATGGGACACCACAAGCGATGTTGCTCGGCATTGTATCGAACCTATCCTATCTATCTCAACCCGCAATGAAGGAGACGATTCTGATGGAGACCAAAATTTCCGATGTCTTCCCCCCGATATTTGCAAAAGAAGGGTTAACTTTCGACGATGTTTTGCTAATTCCGGCTGAATCGGATGTGCTGCCGGATCAGGTGGATACGAGTACACAACTGACACGTAATCTCCGGCTAAACGTTCCTATCTGTAGTGCCCCTATGGATACTGTCACGGAATCTGCCCTTGCTATTGCAATCGCACGTGAGGGAGGCATCGGAATAATTCACTATAACTGCCCTATTGACGAGCAGGTATCTGAAGTTGATCGGGTGAAACGTTCGGAAAGTGGTATGATTACCGCGCCGATTACACTCACGCAGGATAAGACGATCCGCGATGCTTTGGATGTAACAGCGCGTTACCGCATCGGGGGTGTCCCTATCGTAACAGAGGATGGTTACCTCGTCGGTTTGATTACCAACAGAGATCTCAAGTACGAAAACAATTTGGAACTCTCTGTAACCGCTCGAATGACACCCGGTAAGGAATTGATTACCGCATCCCCCGGAATTACACTTGATAGAGCCAAAGAGGTGCTCCACAAGTCTCGAAAAGAAAAACTGCCGATTGTGGATAACGATTTTCGACTCTGTGGACTGATTACTATCAAAGATATTGACAAGATCCAAATGTTTCCGCAAGCCTGTAAGGATAGTGCTGGACGTTTACGCGTTGGTGCCGCTGTTTTGCCCGCAACGCCCTTGGAGAACGTCGATAGGTTAGTGGAAGCGGGTGTAGATGTGCTCGTGTTAGATACAGCACACGGTCATTCCAAAAACGTAATTCGATCGACAGAGTACATTAAGTCTCATTTTCCAGATGTTGAACTTGTCGCTGGGAATGTTGTTACACCTGAAGGGACGCGAAGTCTCATTGATGCAGGTGCGGACGCAGTAAAGATCGGTGTTGGTCCCGGTTCTATCTGCACAACCCGTGTGGTAGCAGGCGTTAGTATTCCGCAGATTACAGCAATTTACGATTGTGCACAGGAAGCGAATAAATCAGATGTGCCGATTATTGCCGATGGCGGTATTCGCTATTCTGGGGACATCGCAAAAGCCATTGGGGCGGGGGCGAGTTCTGTAATGATCGGTAGTTTACTTGCCGGGACGGACGAGAGTCCCGGAGATACTGTCATCTATCAGGGAAGAACATATAAGATGCACCGTGGAATGGGATCATTGGGGGCATTACGAAAACGAAGTGCCCAACTTTCAGAGGAGAGTAGCGAGGATATTTCCAAACTTGTCCCGCGTGGAATTGAGGGACGTGTGCCACATAAAGGGAAACTCAGCAGTTTTGTTTATCAATTAGTCGGTGGCATCCGCTCGGCAATGGGCTATTGTGGTGCTTCGGACATTGAGGCACTACGTAGGGATAGCCAATTTGTACGGATGTCAAGTAGTGGCTACCGAGAAAGCCATCCCCACGACATCGATATAACCGAGGAAGCACCGAACTATACCGTAGCGAGTCTTTCTCCATAACTATTATTGGGACCCCTTTTCCCTATAGACATTGCACCCCGATGGGGTGCTCACTGCGAAGCAATGTTTGTAGCGGAGAGCAGTCCAGGAGGCAATAATTAGAAAATGAAAGTTAACGAAGAAATGTCTTTTTGGGATAGGCTTTATATCCCCGCGATGATTAAGGGAATGTTGACTACCCTGAAACATATCCCGAAAAAGAAGTTAACCTATCAATACCCTGAAGACCCTCGAAGTGTGGATGAACGGAACGATAGGTACCGCGGTATTCACAAACTGACGGTGACAGAAAAAGACGAGATTAAATGCGTAGCATGTTTCTTGTGCGCGACTGCCTGTCCTGCTGATTGTATCACAATTCAGGCGGCACCTGCCCCAGATGGTTGGCAAACCAAGGAAGGCTATCAGCGCGAAAAATTCCCTGACGTCTTTGAAATCAATATGCTCCGCTGCATATTTTGTGGGTATTGCGTTGAGGCTTGCCCTGAAGATGCTATCCGGATGACAGGGTTAACGCTCCCTCAATACTTCCGTGAACGTCAAAAAGAGGGAGAAAGTCTTGGAAGTTCTCGCAGCGACTTCATCTTTGATCGGGACATGCTCGTTTCGAATAACGACATCCGACAAGAAGGGCTTAGTGTTGAAGCGGAATAGGTGGATATAATGACGGGTCAAGGACAGGAACACGGAAATAGAGGCATTTAAAAAACCGTACAGGTACTTTACTGCGTCAGGGTAACTGAAACCCGTTTCGGAACGAAATGGAGAAACTCCCAGACGGTCATGATTAGAAAAAATTGATGGCATCATACGCTCCCTTCCCGAATAAGAAGTACAGCATCATATACGCGGATCCGCCATGGGATTACAAGGGACAGCTCCAACACACAGGTGGTGGTGGTAAAGATAGTGGCGGTGCTATTCGACACTATCCCACTGTGCCGGTGTCAGAAATGAAGACATGGGATGTTGCCTCAATTAGCGAAGAGAATTGTCTGCTTTTTATGTGGAGCTCTTCTCCACATCTTGATCAGGCGATTCAGCTCGGCAAGGCGTGGGGGTTTCGGTGGGCAACAGTGGCTTTTGTCTGGGACAAACAACGCCCGAACCCCGGCTTCTACACAATGAGCCAATGTGAGTTATGCCTTGTTTTCAGACGTGGTAAAATTCCACAGCCGCGAGGGGCAAGAAATATGAGGCAACTCGTTCAGATTAAACGGACACGCCACTCTGAAAAACCAGATGCCGTGCGTGAACGGATTGAGAAAATGTTTCCGCAGCAGTGTAAGATTGAACTGTTTGCACGAAAACGGCACCAAGGCTGGGACGCATGGGGACTCGAAATTCACTAACCTCGTGAAGTCTACTGTGCCTTTAGCACATTAGTTGAGCCGATAAGGCGCAGGCGGAAATATTAATTTTTTAGTGATTACTTCGGTTGACATTAGCACAAAACACGAACGACGAAGGTGCTTCTGGCTAAAGTTGGGGTTGTATTGATATCGATAACTTTTATAACTGCCACGACTTTAAGCGTTACGCTTATGCAAAAAATATCGCGCATCTCGTGTTCTATTTCCTGTCAACCTGTAAATTTATTAGCAGACCGGGCGTGACGGTTTTGGTTAACATTGGACGAACCGTTTTTTTTCGCCGGTCATTCACACAGTTATTTGCTAAATTTATTTGAAAGGTATACAATCGAATCGACCCAATGCAAGGATTATCGCTTAATTTTCGTTCGGAAACGCTTTTCGCGTTAACTGATAAAATCAAATCCAGTATTGAGGGGCGGATGAGCTGGGGAGATACCTTTGGCTTGGGGCTTGGTGTAAAGTCGGATAAACATCTGATTGTTTGGACACCAAAAGAGAGTTCAGAGGGCGACATTCTACCCGGTTTTGACTCAGAAGATGGCGAGCTTACAGTAAAGATGCGGCCCCGTCCAGGGGCATGGGTTTCCTGGATTGACGAGGCGAAGGTCACAGCCGAGACACAGGACGACTATGACCGGGTCCACAGAAGCATACAGGAATTGGAGCGGAATGCACGCCAAATCACAGATTTCGCCGATGGCATCGTCGCTGACATCACTATTCAAAACTTGGGAAAATCCCTAACACTTTCCGAACTCGCCCAAGATGTTTTGAAAGCGCGCTTGGCAATACCCAGTACCATCAAAACTGGTGGGTATGTGCTCGCAAATATTGGTGATGCTGATACTCAGGTGATGCCCCCAGCTACTGTTATCATTCCAGAGCAAACCCACATTCATCGCGTTCATCTCAATGAAGATGTTCTTTTTGACCAAATACTCGCGCAGGACTACAATCTGCTCCTGGTGGTCATCAGAACCCATATCAAGCAGTACCCTGACCTGATCGATTTGGGGTACGGTTTAACACTTCATACTCGACTGTCTAATGTATTCGATGATCAAGAGGCAGACACATCGGAGACAATTAAAGAAGAGTGTGATCCTATTCAAGTGCTTGCTACAGCCGCGGTTTACGATCCTCTTGACCCGGAGATGCTACGGTTGGTGCCTATCGTGTTCGACGCGCCCGCTGAGGAAATTGAAACCGCAATTGGCGAAAGCTCGAAGAAAATCGAAACGTACACGGTGAAAGCCAATCAGAACGCCTATCAACTCATGGCGCAATTCCAACAGGGTGTGGAAACCCGTTTAAGAGCCCTTGTCCTTGGACCTGGGCAACGCGTCCATAATAAGGTATGGGACGATCTGGTAATCCGTGAATTACGGAATACTATGCTTACTTTTGTCGAATTCTATGCGGAATATCTCACCGAACATTTTGAGGCATCAGTCGCAGCAGCGAAAACCGAAGTTCTCAAAGAGAATATTGACCCCATGATAGAATTTTGGCAACTACAGGATAATCAACAGTTAACCCTGAATCACCTTATTCAATCCTCCTACAAACTGGCGAATCAGGTGTTGGATCGAGCTGCTGGGTTGTTCCATGATCTGGTGTTTGAACAGGACTTTATTGAAACCGAGCTTGTCAAGCAGGTGGAGCCCTCAATTTTTGAGAATAACGAACTCTTAAACGAAATTTACTTGCCGCAATGGACGCGTGGAACGGTACGTGAGAAGATGGCAGGTATTACCCTCCGCTCGACTTTACATGCGACTCAGGTCGAACGTTTGACGACCATCTGGTTGGAATTGCTGGAACTCGCGAACTTCGCAAGTCAACGCAAACGGGATTTTGAAGCCATTATTCAACCGTTAGTCAATCTTCTATTAGCAGCTAAAGCAGGTCAAACACAGCGCCGAAATCAGCAGGCACAGCATCGAGGAGGTGCCAGCGATTTTCCGGGTTTTGAGATTCCTGATGATACTTTCTCGCAGCTACTTGATCACGTAAAATTGCATTTACCAACGATAAAGCAATGGTTGCAGAACGTGCCTTCAACAGTAGACGAGCAACAACATTACGCAACTTTGTGGGTGTTGGTGCTTGATGGTAGACTACGTGAGCGGCTCCTTGCCGATATTCAACCTACCTGTGATATTAATCTGAGTGTCCCCGACCAGACCAAAAGGTTAATTAACCTCATGTTGGGAAGCACACTTATTATTCAAGCGGAGAAGGACCGCAAGTTAATAGAGCGTAACCTGAATCGGGCGATTATTTCAAAGACCGGACACGAATTGGCAAATGTCACGACAGCGGCGATGCTTGCTATCCATGGAGATACCCTGCTTGCAATACTTTACGAGGAATTGCTGGGTTATCATGATACTTTGGAAAAACGGGCAGGTCGGCTCGCGAATGCCCCTCAAAAGGAAAAAAAGCGGAAGCGTGGACAAGCACGGAATAACGGTGCCGCGAACGCCGAGACGATTGAGGCAGAACAGCAAAAAGTTGCGGAACTCATGGTTTTCCTCAGACCCTATCGGCAAGAAGAAGTTATCGCCACTTTAGCAATAGCCAAGATTGATCCGCGTGCTATTAACCTTGAAGAGATTCGCAAGCAGCAGGTCCTCAGTTTCGATGTAAGTGATTTACCCGAAATAGACGAAACATGGCTCGGTGATAGTAAGAGCGTTGAAGATTATCCAAATTTGCGGATGTTCCTCCTGCAAAATCAGCTTCCGATATCGACGACCGGTAGACTGCTTATGGAATTGCGGCAGCAATTTCCGGACGAACTCTTCAATCACGTGTTAGGACTCATCCAAGAGGTTAAAGCACTTCAGAGTGATGATTTTAAGGGGGATCTGCTCAATCAGTTTGTCACCTATATCTCCGAGAAAGTATGGCGATGGGAACTAACGCAGATTACGGAAGCCGAACTCCCGCTCTTATTAAAAGAAAAAGTGCTTGCATCGGCGATCTGCTATGAAAAAGAGGTCGATACCTTGCTCGAATATGTTGAGCGTTACGATGAACTGGTATCTACGAAATTGACGGCAGGTTCAGAAATGGACAACCACCGTCAATATATTGAGGAACAATTTCAGGCAATCGTTGAAACCCTTTTAGTCTAATTTTCAGGTTTCTAACTTTGTATCGGCTCTCGGCGGGAATAGTTATCAGCCGTCAGGTCGGGTTGCTACGCAACACGTTCGGTTTTCATCAGTAAAGACGTAAACGTTATAGAACGGCTCTTTTCTGACGGTTGACCTCTGACTGCTGACCGCTAATAGGCTGACAGCCATTTGTAAGTTTTGCATAGGGTGATAGATGAAAGTAGCTTTATTGGGCAACAGTCAGTTAGCCGTCTCGACTGCCTGGGGCTTGTCTCAATCGGAGGCAGCCTGTGAAGTTGCCTTTGTGTCGGATGCGGCATCGAATAAGAATAGATTTGTTCATCCAAAAGAGGGCGCGCCGGGAAACCTCCGAGATCTTGTGGAAGCAAATGCTTTAAGTACAAGTGACACCGCGATTTCCTCTTTCGATTCGTTAGAAGGATTGGCGAATGCAGACGTAGTTGTTCTGTTGCCGCCGGTGGGTCAATCTGTTTTTCGGTCTCCTCAAGCTTCAAAGACGACAGGTATCGCGCTCGTTCGGCGGTTTGTAACCGGAATCCAGGAGTATGCATCGGATGCAAAAATTCTGGTAGCAATATCACCCACAAATTACATCTCCGCATGGATACATCAGGCGCTCGATGACGGACAGATTATCGGGCTTGGAAACGGGGCTGCTACGGCACACTTAGTTTCTGAAATTGCGAAACGTATTGATGTTTCTGTGAAAGACGTGACGGCTCTGGCGATCGGAAGTGACCAACAGACGTACCCACTTCCACAGTATTGCCGAGTGAACGGTATTCCGCTTGTTCAACTGATGTCCGAATCTGACATTGAAAGCCTCTGTGAGGCTGTTACGCAGCGTTGCCCGTATACTATGAGCGGCGAATGGACATTGGTAAGTCATATTTTGCAGGTTGTTTCGGCTATTGCTCTTGATAAGAGACGAGTGATGAGTATTGGTACCCGTATTTCAGCCGGGACAACATCGGTTTACCTGAATGTTCCAGCACAACTCGGATACGATGGTGTCGCTTCTATTGTCCCACTTGAATTGACAGATCAACAACGTGAGCAGTTTAAACAATTAGTCGGGCAGAGTGCCGAAGACCAAATTCTATAGAAGTTTCATGGAACGGCTATCGGTCTCCATCGGCAGTCGGTGGTCGGAAGGAAACACCCAAGCAAAAACACTCTACTTTATCATGATACCTCTTTACTGACGACTGAAAGCCGACGACGATTAAAAAATGAGAGAAATATACCAAAAAATTCCAGAACTAATTGAGTCTGCTCAAGTCGGTGCATACTGCACTGTTGTAGAGACGAAAGGCTCAACACCACAAAAGCCCGGTTCGAAACTCTTGATTCTTCCAGATTTGCGGAACATTGGGACGCTCGGTGGCGGTTGTGTTGAAGCCGAAGCGCGTCGACAGGCGATCGGACTCATGCAAGACGGTATGCCACGGCTGCTTGAGTTTCAATTAGATAGCGATTACGGTTGGGACGATGGACTCATCTGCGGCGGGAATATGAAAATCTTTATCGATTTACCGAAGACGCCTGCCGAAGCTGAGATGTTTGAGAGACTCCAAGCGTTGAACGCGGAAAAAATCCCACTCGTCTGTGCTACAGTTGTAACGAGTGAAAAGCAGGGCGTTGATGTTGGCATGAAGATGATCTTTGCTAACACGGGTGAACATATCGGTACGTTAGGCGATCCGGCTTTGGAAGCGGCGGTGGAAGAAGAGACTGCGAAGGTACTTGAAAGGAACAGTGCTGGCTTGTTTCAGGAGAACGAAACGGATACCTCGGTCTTCTTAGAGCCGCTACAACCGAGACCGACGTTGCTTATTGCAGGAGCAGGACATGTTGGTCAGGCACTCTGTCATCTTGGGAACTGGTTGGATTTCGACATTGTTATTGTCGATGACCGCGCCGACTTTGCATCCGCCGAGCGGTTACCGGAAGCGGACAAAATTATCATCGGCGATATCGAAACGGAACTCCGAAACTATCCGATTACCCCCCTGACGTATGTCGTGATTGTCACCCGTGGGCACCAGCACGATGAATCGGCTCTCCACAGTGTTGTCGAATCGGATGCCGGTTACATCGGTTTAATCGGTAGCCGTCGCAAGATTAAACTGATATTTGACGATTTGCTGGAGGCAGGAATTTCTAAAGAGAAACTTCAGCGAGTTTACGCACCCATCGGACTCGATATTAACTCGAAGACAGTACCGGAGATCGCAGTCAGTATCGCATCGCAACTCGTCCAGATACGCAACGCTGCTGACACTATTGACACCTTTGACGCACAGCCTGCACGAATGCCTACCGTTAAAATAGTGGGGTAATAATAGATGAACGATATCCAGATAACAGAGGACAAAACCTATACGCTTTCGGAAGTTATAGACTTTGTAAAACAGACGTTAGATCGTGTTAGCGAAAAGTCTGCCCGCGACCCACTGCGATATTCGTCCACCGATGTTTATTGGTTACTACACGACATGCTTCGGTATGTGAACAGGAATATCCCAGGTGAATTTATCCTGTTGCAGACCCAGAAGGGGACTTACCGAGTGACTTATGCGGCTGAAGATTCTGCGAGACAGAAGTCGAGTCGAAAACTCAATGCAGAGATAAACCGCACCGCCCGTTATCTTGAAGAATTGACTGGCAGGAAGCCGTCGTGGGGTGAAAAAGAGTAAAATGGAAGTCATAAATTGGCTAAACGCAAACAGTGGTGCGATAATAGGAATCGCTACTGTTGTGCTTGTAGGTATTACAGGTTATTATGCCTCTCTGATGCTGCGCCTACTAAAAGCCAATGATACCCCCGAAATTGCGGTATCTCTACGTTCCCATGAAGCCTATATTAATCTTGTCGCGCTCTGTATAGAAAACATAGGGACGAGCGCAGCCCGTGATGTCCAATTCGTAACAAAACCTGCTTCTATCCTTGGTGTTGACATACCGCTTGAGGAGATCAGTTTCATCAAGAATGGGATCGCCTACTTTGAATCTGGTCGGAAGATTGAGCACTTTCTCGTCAATGTAATAGATCAGCGGAAGTTGGAGGAATTAAAACAAACCCCTTTTGAGGTCACCGTCACTTATAAAGATTTTGTGAAACGGGGCCATGAGCGCAGCTTTTCTCTTGATTTTGGCGAGGATGAAGGTCTCGCGCGAATTGCGAAGCCGCCACTTTTTGAAATAGCCGAAGCCACGAAACAGATTCAAAAGGATTTACATAACTTTACCACCGGCACCGGACTTCGTAAACCCATAGTTCTCACAGAGTCCTTAACTCAGCATCGCAGAGGAAAGCAGGCGAGTTCTCTGGAGATTCGGATTGAGCAGCTACCCCATGAGGCTCAAGAGGAAATTTTAAATCAAATAGCCGTTGCTGTTGACAGGAAAGAGCAGGAAATTCGGGAAAGAAAGTGGCAGGAGCAAGCTGCAGCGCATACAAAAAAGGAGGCGCAATAAATGACAATTACAATTCATATCTACCCCAATAGGAGTCGGTTGCAACAGATATCTGACGGCACTGAGGCACCATTAGTGAATAATTCGCAGTTGTCTACTGAAGAATTTGAAGCAGTACTAGATCGGTTGGCAGCCAAAGCTATGAAATTTGATGGACCTGATGCCCCACCTTTATCTGATTACGCCATGAGCCGCGAAAGCATATACGAAGATCATCCGAAATTATGATTTGTCTGGTTGATACCAATATTCTGTTGCGGTTTTCACGGCATGAGGATCCACGTTATCAAATTGCTAGGGAGGCAGTGCATAAATTAGAAGTGGGCGGGTATCAGTTACAGACGACATTGCAAAATTTCGCTGAATTCTGGAATGTGTCAACTCGGTCTGCAAATCAAAACGGTTTTGGACGCACACCGGTGGAAACAGACGACCTCCTGCAAGACTTAGAAGAAGCTTTCCCTTTGCTACCCGATTCCCCAAATGTTTATCCCGAATGGAGACAGCTTGTTGTGAAATATAATGTGTCAGGTGTTCAAGTCCACGATGCACGCTTGGTTGCTACAATGCTTGTCCATGACGTAAAACACATCTTAACTTTCAACGCACAAGACTTTATCCGCTACAGACCCGAAGAGATTATCGCTGTTGATCCATCTGCGGAAATAAATTAAAGGAGCGTGTTACATGAACCAGGAACCTAAGGTAACGGTTGAAGATATTGAGATGTCCGTGGACGCGTTAGATGTTCAGAAAGCGGCAGACATCTTTGAGGAACACGGGTGTCTTGTCGTACGCGGTCTGATGGCCCCCTATATTAAGGCACTCCATCAGGACATTGAGGCTGCCGCGGCAGAATCTCTATCGTTTCTTGATGAGGCAGAACAGATTGTTGAGGGATGGCGTACGCCCAACGGTACGCTGTTCATTCCAGCACCATCGGGCTACGAACGCGACAAACAAATTATGGTCCTGTCGGTAAGTTATCAGACAAGCGCGGCGTTTTTCCAATCCGCTTTTGATGAAACGACAGCCAGTATCGTGGAGGCGATCTTAGGTCCGAATGTGGAGATTTTTGGTAACGGACAGTGCCTCTATAAGGAGCCGGTTGGCGGACATCCGAAGCATCTACATCAGGATTCTGCCTACTTTGAACACCGCTATCAGGGACCCGTCGGCATTCTGAGTTATGTTGTGGATACTGATTTGGTAAATGGGGCGTTACACGTCGTACCGGGTTCACACAAACTTGGACAACTCAAGCATATTGATACGTTCTCGCACCTCGGTCTGGCGGAGGATGAGTGGCCCTGGGAAAGCGCGCTCCCCGTTTCTGGCAAAGCCGGTGATTCGATCTTCTTTAACGTCAAAACCGTGCACGGTTCAAAGCAGAATATGTCGGATGAACCGCGTCCGATTTTCATCAACCGCTACCGCCGAACAGATGACTATGTGATCATCGGTGGAACCACGACAGCGAATCGTGCGGAGTCGGAGAAGCTCGCCGCCGCTGCTGAGGAAGCGAAGAAATCTAATAGTGATCGAGGTTTGATGTTGCGTGGATTCCGTCCCTTTGATGCGTAGAATTAAGATCGTTTCTTGAAGTGTGCCAACTCTGTATTCCCCCTTAACAGGCAGATTTTGCTGTGTGAAGGAGAAGAGATTTCTGCGATCCTATAACTGATACAGCATCAGATAGATAATCACGCCTGTTACCGAGACGTATAGCCAGATCGGAAAGGTAATCTTTGCGATACGGCGGTGTTTCTCAAACCGTCCATGCAACGCCAAATAGAGCGTTCGCAACGCCAACGGCACTATGACAAACGCCAAGATAATGTGCGAAATCAGGATAGTGAAATACACCGGACGAATCCATCCTTGCTTTGTAAACGGTTTCGATCCAGCGTGGTAGTGGTAGATAACATAGCAGACCAGAAAAAGCACGGACACACCAAAAGCCGCGAGCATACAGTTTTTGTGTGCCGTAATTCTTCGTTGTCGGATTTGCACATATCCGATCGTCAACAGGATGCCGCTTATTGTGTTCAGCGTCGCATTGACCGTTGGTAGATTTGAGATCTCAAGCACATTTTCCTCCTATATACTTGCTTCGGCACAACAGAGTGTGTGCGTTACTTTCTATCGGGGCCACCGGTAGGCTTGCGCACCCTTAGAATTCTCTAACGCAAATTCCCACCGTCGACACCACGTTTCATATTGAGTGTTACCGGCTTCGGGTCGCAGACGGCTCCGCATGAGAAATCCAGGATAGAAGGGTCTTCCGGTCGGTTGATAGACATCATGATACCGCAGATCGAAACTCCATCGGATGCTCTGCGATTCATTCGGTTTCGCACTGTGGAGCGTGTAGTTATGGAACAGAATAACGCCACCTGCCCGGATTGGCAACGGTTTCGGTGTGAGGTTATCGGGTTGATGTTCTGGTGGGACTGCCAGTCCAGCTGACGACCAGTCGTGTGTGAAGAGCCCCATCTTATGACTACCCGGTAGCACCTGTAAGCACCCGTTTTCCAGCGTCGCATCTACGATTGGAATCCAGACAGTTAGCATGAAGTAGGGATCGGTGTCGGGCCAGCATACACCTGCATCCTGATGCCAAGGTGTCGGTTCCCGTTGTGAACTCTTTTTTGGTAAGACAGCACGGATGTGTTGGATCGGATTGCAGATAATTTCGGAACCAACAAAAGACTCCGCGATGTCAAGGATTTTCGGGTTCTTGAGGAAGTTGAACGTCGCTTCGCCGCGTGCCCGCATGATGTCCAAGTCCGCCGTTATCTCTGGTGCTTCCTGTGAGAGGTGGAGCAACCGTTCCGTGAAGGATTTATCGGCGTGCGTATCTGTAACCTTCCCTTCCGCGTGCAATTTCTCGGCACGTTCCGCGATAATTCCCTTATATTCATCAATGACGGGACCCAGGTCGTTTTCATCAAGGGCATCTTCGAGCAGTAGATATCCGTTGTCGTGAAAAAAGGAAACTTGAGATTCGGTTAAACGCATGATTGTGACCTCCGAGTTGTGTTGTGAGGCATGGCTGGCAGGTTTCCCTTATGGCACTATCCCCATCGCTCTTCTGGTGGATTGAAGACAAACCCGTGGAAAAATTTTCGCTGTTCGGGTGAAAGTTCCTTGTTGTAAAAGTCTTTGGGATATCCCCAATGTTCCTGCGAGGCAATCATCCACGGATGTTCATAAGCGTAATAGAGCATTTCGCGGGAACCCTCCGGTTTTGTGAAGATGCCAGCGGAATGCCAGACCGCGTTATGGAATAGAATCGCACTCCCCGGCGGGGCACATACCTCCAAGGCACCCGGATATTCGTAAGGGGACCGCAAATCTTCATGGTTCGGATCATACATCGCCGTGTGGCTCCCCGGTATGAGCCACAGATTTCCCTGTCCACCTTCTGTCATATCCGTCAGATAATAGCCGATTTTGAGTTGCAAAAACGGAATCGGACGTAGGTTACGATAGCCTTCGTCGTGTCCATCGATGTGCCAACCCATCCGACGTTCCATTAAATCCGAAGCGTGCTCGACAATGGCATCCGATGCATGGTGATGGGGCATCTGATTGAGCAGTCCCGTGACATACGGCAAGATCGGTTGCCAATCCAGAAGTTCTAAGAACGCCGGATGGTCGCCGAGGATATAGAAGATACGGGTGCTTTTCTCACCGTGGATATGTGTCATTCCAGTTTGGGACAACTCTTTTTCCTCACGTTCCCGCCGTTTCTCAATGGATTCGGCGAGGGCACTTCTGAGCGTTTCAACGTGTGAGGGGGCAAGGAAATTATCCAAAACGAGATAACCGTTGTTTTCAAAGAAAAACTTTTCTGCATCAGTCAGTTCATGTGGCATGTCGTAAACCCTCTTCTCTTTCACATTTTTCGCTGGCGAGGTTTCTTGCGGAAACCTCTAAACAAAACACCTCGTCCATTTATAAAGATCTCGGTTCTCAGTTCTCGTATTTTACTATAAATCGAACAATTTTATGGCGTTTTCACTGAAAATTCGCGCTTTGTCTCTTTCAGAAATGGACATCTCCTCAATTAAGCGAACAAAGCGTGGCATATCCACCCACGGATGATCTGTTCCGAACAGCAGACGATCCGCGCCGGAATACTGATATGCGTATTCCAGTGCTTGCACCGACGGCGAAACGGTGTCCAGATAAATGCGTTGCAGGTACGCGCTCAGTGGTTGTGTGATGTTCTCTCTTGCTCTCCCTAATACTTCGGTTTGATGATCGATCCTGCCACTCATATAGGGTAGAATCCCTCCGACATGCGGCATCACAATTTGGAGGTTGGAGTGCCGTTCAAGAATCCCACTCAGAATCAGTCGCAGTAGTGCAAAACTGTTATCTACCTGTAACCCCATCATACCGATCATCCAGTGGTCTTTGATTGCATCACCCCATGTCGGGACGGTGGGATGCATCACAATTGGCATTCGCAATATTTCAGCATGCGTATAGACGGGTTCAAATTGCGGTGCGTCTACCGCTTTACCACCGATATGGGAATAGAGCATGATCCCACGAAAACCGAGTCCCTTCACTCGATCCATTTCTGTGATGGCTTCATCTGGATTTTGCCATGGAAGGCATGCCAATCCTGCGAACCGATGTGGATGTGCGTCCACGAGTTCAGCAATGGCATCGTTGACCGCTTGCGCACCCTTGCTCCCTAACTCAGGCGCGAGCATGCAGGGTGGGGGTATATTCGTACTGAGCAGTGCCATATCGACACCGGCTTCATCCATATCTTTGAGTTTTCGCTCCGGATCATAGGCTTCATCTTGTAGACGGAATGTTTGAACATCGCCGTACGTAACGACAGCCTCGTTGCCGCGGCGGATAACTTGCGGCGGGTGTGGATTCTGCGCGAGGATTTCGGTATAGGCGTTTGGAAATATGTGGCTCTGACAATCGATTCGCATTTTTTGAGTCAAAAATGTGTTGTTTTTCTATGTTTTTTAGTATGCCATGTCTAACCCTTTTTTATCAAGGAATCTTTTTGCCAACAGTCCGTTTGTATTTAGGAACCCCTTGCTGTAGGAGCGAGTGTTTTTGCTTGGGGTTTTTGATAGGGCGTTTCCCTTTCCCCAATTTCTTCATGCTCGCTATCTCTATTATTCTGTTGTGGGAAAAAATTTATGCTTCAGAACATTTTGCGTTATCATTGCTTCACATTGCTCTCCCGATAAATCGTTGCGATTTGCGACATCTTGTGCTATCATCTAAGATATCAAAACCAATCGCTAATCAACCCTCTAATTTAACAGGAGAGTCCATGACCTGCTGGAAAAATTTTATTCTCTTTACCTGTCTATTGCTACCTATTTTAGGAAGTTATCAAAATGCTGATGCGCAGGAAAATCTCGCCCAACAGGCGTATGCCATTTTCCAACAAAATTGTCTCAACTGCCACGGTGAACACGGTGCCTTTATTGAAGAAATTATCATTGATCATACGGAAACCCTCATCGAAACAGGGGCGGTTGTCCCGGGAAAACCTGCTATAGAATCCGAGCTCTATAGACGACTCTTCGAAGAAGATTCCGCGAAACGGATGCCGCTGGGTCAACCCCGACTTCCCACCGCCGCCATTATAACCATCGGAGATTGGATTCAAGCAGGCGCACCGGATTGGCAGACACCAGAACGCGATACCGGTTTTATCACACCCGAAGAAATGCTTGAAACGATTGAGAGGCACGTCAACGCACTGTCACCCTTTGATCGCGCCTTCGCACGCTATTTTACGATGACGCATCTCTATAATGCCCGTGAGAGTACGGAGGCACGCCACGCCTATCAACGGGCACTCTCGAAACTTGTGAACAGTCTCTCTTGGGGACGCGAGATCATTAAACCGCAGCCTATTGATCCAGCGGAAACAATTTTCTATATCGATCTCCGAGACTACGAATGGGAGATTGGAACCAATCGGTGGACACTCATTGAACAGGTATATCCATATAGCATTGAGTTCGATGCACCGACACAGACAAATCAGCGTGAAAAACTGACGAATCTGCGCGAAGCGATGGATTGTGAGGTACCGTTCGTTCATGTGGATTGGTTCATCGCAACAGCCTCCTTGCCACCACTCTACCATGACATCTTGGATCTTCCGCAAACAGATCGAGAGTTAGAAACACGGCTTGAGGTGAATGTAGTCGAAAATATTCGGAACGCAGCAGGTAGGCGCGTCTGGCGTGCGG